>ERZ1645192.170-NODE-170-length-48362-cov-7.079140_pt1 | contig 48362 bp, 45 predicted proteins | sample MGYA00575354_ERZ1645192 | MGnify/ENA primary metagenome ERZ1645192 (study PRJEB40844, sample SAMN11349763) | freshwater sediment metagenome | isolation source: river sediment | host: Sediment | place: India: Faizupur Khadar , New Delhi | collected 2017-02-21 ... | reverse complement strand
GACCAGACTGTTGACACAGCGCCTACATTGCCTAAAAGTAAACTGATCTCAACATTACCGGCATGAAACTTACCTGATGAAGCATCATAGACAGTTGCTTTTCTGAGAGCTTCCGCTTCAGCTGAAGTTGATGTGACATAAAGAGCCTTCAACGCCATGTCTTCCGGTCTTAAACAGAATTAATCGTCTAAATATATTGCTTTTACGGATGAAAAAGATCAAAATTAATGGTTATTATTGCATTATAAATAATATGGCAGCATGATATATCTCACACGCAGGGAAAGATTCTGTGCTGCGCACAGGATGTTCAGGGAGGACTGGACTGACGAGCAGAATCAGAAAGTATTCGGAAAATGTTCAAATCCCAACTGGCACGGCCATAATTATGAACTCTGGGTTACAGTTAAGGGAGAACCTTCTAGTGAACTCGGATTTGTTATAAATATTAACGTTATAAAACAGATCATCCAGGAAAGGATAATTAATAAGATTGATCATAAGAACATAAATATTGATGTTGACTTCATGCAGGGAAAGATTGCAACGACTGAAAATCTGGCAGTGGCTATATGGAATGAGTTAAGACCTTTCATTGAAAAGGAAGGAGCCTGGCTTCACTGTGTCAAAATTGCTGAAACTGAAAACAATACAATAGAATATTATGGATAAGACAATTGAAAAAATAAATGACGGGGCAGGTATTGTTGCCAACGGATACAACAAAATTGAGACCTGGAATGCTGCAAACGTTGAAGAGATGGCTACTCTGTACAGGCGTATCCTTGAACTTATCGGCGAAGATCCTGAAAGGGAAGGACTGCTGAGAACTCCCCAGAGGGTTGCAAAAGCAATGAACTTCCTTACTGCCGGGTACAATATGAATGCAGAGGAGATACTCAAATCTGCAATGTTCAAGGAAGAATACAGGCAGATGGTTATTGTCAAGGATATCGACATTTACTCAATGTGTGAACATCATATGCTGCCCTTTTTCGGCAAAGCTCATGTGGCATATATCCCCGACGGTTATATAACAGGACTCAGTAAGATTGCAAGGGTTGTTGAGGCTTACTCCAGAAGACTTCAGGTTCAGGAAAGACTGACAACGCAAATACGTAACTGCATTCAGGATACCCTTAAGCCGCTTGGAGTTGCCGTTGTAATTGAAGCACAGCACATGTGCATGCAGATCAGGGGAGTACAGAAACAAAACTCGGTTACAACAACCTCTGCATTTACCGGTATTTTCCTGCAACACCTGAATACACGTGAGGAATTTGTACACCTGATAGGTACAAGGCTCCATTGATAATTTCTCTGTTTTTAACATCTTTGTAAATCAAAATTCATAATAATTAAAGTATGAAAGCTTATGTTTTTCCCGGTCAGGGAGCTCAGTTCGTGGGGATGGGAAGAGATCTGTATGAGAAATCGGCAGTTGCCACTGACATGTTTGAACTGGCAAATGAAATACTCGAATTCAGTATAACTAACCTTATGTTTTCAGGAACAGAAGAGGATCTGAAACAGACCAAAGTAACACAGCCTGCAATTTTCCTACACTCAACAATTCTTGCCGCCGTGCTGGGCGATTCCTTCAAACCCGAAATGGTTGCAGGACATTCACTGGGAGAATTTTCAGCTCTTGTTGCAAACAGGACTCTTCTTTTTGAAGATGGTCTCAGGCTTGTTGCAAAAAGGGCTCTTGCAATGCAGAAAGCCTGTGAACTTGCACCTTCAACAATGGCTGCCATTCTCGGACTTGATGACAAAATAGTTGAGGATGTGTGTGCAGAAATTCCAGAAGTTGTGGTTCCTGCAAATTACAACAGCCCGGGGCAGATCGTAATTTCAGGTTCAAACGAAGGAATTGACAAGGCAATTGACCTGCTTAAAGCCAAAGGTGCAAAGAGAGCACTTAAGCTTGCTGTAAGCGGCGCCTTCCATTCTCCGCTCATGGAACCTGCCAGAATGGAACTTGAAGAAGCTATAAACAGCACTGTCTTCAACAAACCAATATGCCCTGTATATCAGAATGTTAACGCCTCTCCATGTTCCGACCCTGATACAATAAAGGATAACCTGGTACGACAACTTACTTCGCCTGTTAAATGGACCCAGACAGTACTTAATATGATTGCGGGTGGTGCCACTTCGTTTACAGAAGTTGGTCCGGGAAATGTTCTTCAGGGACTAATTAAAAAGGTCAATAAGGATATTCACACCGAATCAGCAATAGGCTGATATACAGGAGTTTTATTTTTATTCAACTCTAGTCACTCCAGGCACTTTAGGCACTCTAGTCACTTTTGTCACTTCTCCCCTGGCTTCATTATAACTCCCTTGTGCTTTCTGCCATCTATCATTATATCAAGGGGATTAGAGAACCTTATGTGTCTGATATGTTCGTTTTCATAAACTGCCTCAAGGCTGTTAAGGAAATCCACATCATAAAATCCCTCCTTTATATATGGATTTATTGTGAAATATCCGACACGGAATGATGTAAGATTCTGAAAGAAATGTGTCCCCTGACTGGGATCTATCCTGTAGTTTTTAAGTCCTGATTCAATTATAATCCGTGCAGCAGAAATCTGCGGCCAGATGACAGGTATACCAAGCCAGGGATCAGATGAACCCCAGCGGCCCGGACCTATGAGTACATAACCTGATGACTGCCTGACAAAGTTTGCATTCAGATTCTCAATCTCAATGGCAAGGTTTTTATTATTGGCTGCATTAAAGGATTCGGGCCTGACATAGACCAGATCACAAATCCCCTTAAAAGTTCCGTTACCAAGGGCTGAATCAGAATATACTATCGTATTTTCAGGTCTTATGTGGGTGAGGTTGATGTTGACTGTTTCCTCTGTATGAACTATTGGCCTGATCTGAAGAAAACTGAACACCTTTGGAGTACCGGGAGGTGTCTCAAGATTTGCTGCAAATTCAATTTCAACGGGGTTATTCATCTCCTTCTGACCAAGGTCGAGCAGGGTGCTTATTATTTCAGCAACAGGAAATGCCTTGTGCTGCAGTACATTTGCAAATGAAATTACTCTTTTACCCGGATGACTTATCCCGTCCCTGAGAATATGATTAACCCTGTCGTAAGTTGAGCCAACATATTTCATCGCACCGTCATTGTTTGCATCTTTGATGTCGATCTTAAGGATGTTAACACCATCGTCGGTAGAAGGAACAAAACTGCCTGCATTCAGGTCGAGGGCGCAGAATACCTTCTGTGTATCCCTGAGGGCAGTCTCGGGTGAAGAAAGCTGAAGTATTTTTTTTGGGTAGCGTGGTGAAAACCTGAGAGACATACCTCCCTCAACAATCAGTTTTCCAAGTCCGAAAGCTATATTCACAATACCATCACCAGCCTTTTCCGAACCAATAGGGTAATAATTTATCGACCTGGCCACGCCTGAAAGAGTAGGATAGAAAATATCGCCATGACGGGTACCGCATACCTCCTGAAGTATTATGCCCATCTTCTCTTCATCAATTACGTTTGCAGTTGCCGTCATATAGGCTTTGCTGCTTTTATAATAGACTGATGCATAAACCTCCTTTATTGCATCTGAAAGCATCTTGACCATAAGCTTGTTATCAGCAATCCTCGGGATCATGTAGGTAGAGTAAATGCCGGCAAAAGGCTGATAATGCGAATCTTCCAGCTTGCTTGAGGAGCGCACTGCAATAGGTACATTCTTTGAGACCGAAAGAAAAGCATAGAAATCCTGAAGTACATGTCCAGGTAATTCAGCATTTATGAACTTATCAAGGATCTCACTGTCGGTAAGATCGGAAAGAGCAACAGAATACAGGTTATTCTGTTCCATAAACTCATCAAAAATATCAGTGCTCAATACCACAGTCCTGGGTATTGTGATAATAACATCGGGGAAAAGATTGAAGAGCTTGTTATTTTTTATTATCCTGTTTATGAATGCCAGTCCTCTTGCCTTTCCTCCTATTGATCCTTCGCCGATACGTGAGAAGATCTGATATTCATCAAAGCTTGCCTTGTCGAATTTCGCAATCACTCCCCTCCCCTTGCCGAGCCGGAAACTTGAAATTGCAACATACAGGAATCTGCGCATCTCATCTTTAGAGGCAAAATCTTCCTTCCTGATGTATTTGAACATCTGTGCAACAGGGAAGAAAGCACGTGCATTCAGCCATTTCGAGAAATGATTCCTTGATGCATGATACTCAAGTGAATTATCAGGTATCGTAAGCAATTTCTGCTGAAGACTCTGGAGGTCGGTTGCAATAGCTATCGGTTCCATTGTATCAGGGTTTCTGAAGACAAAAGGTCCGAAAGCAAGGTTCTGAATTATGAAGTTTCGCAGCTCAAGAGAAAGTGATTTGGAATATTTATTAATAAAGCCTGCGCCCATTTCCTCGGCAATTTTCTTGTGTGAAAGGCTGGAAGACTGGAGCAGGAAAGGCACCTTGTCGTCATCAGCCATAACAACTTTACAGAGCTCAATGCCGGCATTCTCATCCTGAATACCATCGCGCTTGTAGCTTATATCAGAAATAACTCCGAGGACATTGTATTTATATTTATAGTAGAGGTCGAGTGCATCATTGAAATTGTTTGCAAGCAGGATTTTCGGACGGCCCCGCATCTTCAGCATCCGCTGGTGTTCATTCAGGGCTTCTCTCTGAAAATCAAGCGATTGCATCAGAACAATTTTATAGATATTAGGCAGGTACAGGGATATGTACCGGATTGAATTCTCAACAAGGATAATTGCCTGAACACCAATATTCTCAATATCGTGATCGGCATTCATTTTATCCTCTATCAGCTTAATAATGGCAAGGATAAGAGAAGCATCCCCAAGCCAGCAGAATACATAATCGATAGCGCTGAGATCCTCACCTTCAAGCCTCAGTGATACTTCACGGGAGAAATATGTTAGCACAACAATAGGAATGCTTGCATGCTTTTCCTTTATTCTTTTAGCCAGGCCAAATACATCTGTTCCCTTAAGGCTGAGCATCGATATAACAAGGTCGACGTTTCCTTCACCAAGTATTTTGAATGCATCTTCCTCATTATCAGTCTGAACAAAGGTAGGCGGGTAGCGCAGGTTAAGCGATGCATATTCATTGAATATCTGCTCATCAATCCTTCCATCTTCCTCAAGCATGTAATTGTCATAATTGCTGCAGATCACAAGTACCCGATGGATCCTTTTCTGCATGAGCAGATCGAACGAGGTGTCGGTAAAATCGTATTTCTGGATATCAAGTATACCGTCAATGAATGTCATATATCGGCTTTATTTATTTTCTGAAATAACTGCCATTCCTTTTCTTCCGTCCATCCTGATTATCAATGGCTTCTCAAACCTGACATGTCTGAAAAACCTTCCCTTTTCAATAAGTTGTTGCCTGGCAGGTTTTTCCCAGTATATCTTACCGCCATGGATCTCCTCATCGACTGAAAAATACCCGACATTCATTGAAGTAACATTGTGGAAAAAGTGTGATCCGAGGGATGCATCAACATGAAAGCCGGGAAGTCCGCATTCAACAATTACCCTGGCATTTGAAATCTGGGGCCAGTCTACAGGCACTCCGATAAATCTGTCACGGGTACCCCAGCGGCCAGGGCCTGCAAGTACATACTGCCGTTTTTCAGCCAGCATTTTCCGGTTTATACTCTCGATTTCTGCTGCCATTTCTGTTGTAAGCGTATTATCGAAATCAGCAGGTTCAATATAAACAAAATCAGTAATATTATCTATCAGCCCGTTACCCATGCTTTTCTTAGATATAAGCACAGTTTTGTCATCATCGATTGTCGACGGGTCAATTGAGTAACCGGCATAGCTTCCTACAAGTGGTTTTATCTGAAGAAGGTAAAATGAGGCATTGCCTCCGGAATCCTTTGTCAGATCAATTGCAAATTCAATCTCCACAGGTGTTCCGAATGCTTCTGTAACAACATCAAGTACTGTGCGGAGCGTGGAAGCCAGAGGTATATATTCGTACTTAAGTATATCTGCAAAATTTATTACACGTGGTCCCGGAGCGTCAAGTCCTGGTGTAATCGTATCATTGTCAGCATTCATGACTGAGGCAGAATGGATAATTGTTCCATGCTTTTCAGCTGCTGAAATCTCCAGTGATACAAGTCCGGCTATCTCACCATCAAGAAGATTCAGCTTTCTTTCTGACATGTCGACTGCATAAAAATGCACCTGCGAATTCCTGTAGAGATCCTTATGTGATATAATGTCAATTGCAGGATATGCAGGCGAAAACCTGTACGATCTTTCACCTTCCATAACATACTGGCCCAGCCCCACTGCCACGACGGCAAAACCATCTTCTGGCACCATGTGAGCAACAGGGTAGAAGTTGAATGACTGTGCAGTTCCGCTGACATGCGGATAGAAGGCATCCTCGTACCTGTTACCCACGACCTCCTGGATAATTACGGCCATCTTTTCCTGCTCAATTTTGTAATTTATTGCATTGAAATAAGTCCGTGAATTGTCGGAATATATTGAAGAAAAAACAAGCTTTATGGCATCTGACAGCTGCTTCATCCTGATTTCAGGATCTTCATTATTATTAGGAAGCAGGTATGTTGCAAAGATGCCGGAGAATGGCTGGCTCATTGAATCTTCATAGAGGCTTGAGGAGCGTACTGCAACAGGTTTTTTTATCATTCTCAGCAGTATCCTGAGCTTTTTTTCAAGTGTATAGCTCAGGCTTCCGTTGAGAAAACATTTCTGAAGCTTCAGAAAATCAGTTTCATTCTTAACCTGATCCCACAGCCTGTTGCGTTCCATGAACATGTCAAACTCGTCTGTCCCGATAATTGCAGTCACAGGGCTTTTAATATTGATCCCGGGCAGCAGCCTGCCGAGGTCGAAACTGTAAATCAGGGCATTTACAAAAGCAAGGCTCCTTCCCTTTCCTCCCATTGAACCACCAATGAGACTGACAACATTTGTTTCATCAGGAACTGAAGATTCCTCAAAGTTTATTACCCTGCCGGCATTCATTTCCTTCTTTCGCTGCCATATCAGGCCTATCAGAAATTCCCTGAATTCAGCAACGCTTGCAAAATCACCGGCTTTCAGCGGATTAATATCCCTGGCGATTCTTGCTTCCCCCCGAGCCATGAGCCATTGCGAGAAGTTATTTCGTGAAGCATGATACACAAGTGATTCATCGGGGACTGTCTGAAGGAGCATCTCAAACTCCTTCATAGTTTTGGCCACAGCAATCTGACGACCTTTGCTGTCGCGGTAAATGAAAGGACCGAAACCCAGATAATAATTAATAAAGGTCTTGAGGTCCTGAAGCAGGCTTTGTGAATTTTTATTTATGAAAGTTGCCTTAAGGGAATAAGCATATTTTGCATTCTCCGTATCGGATGACTGGAGTATCAGAGGCAGGCCGGGATTCTCGTCCCTAACAAGCCTGAGAAAATCCACTCCGGCAGTTTCATTCATTTCACCCTTCGTTGGGAACCTGACATCAGAAATCACACAAAGAAGGCTGTCACGGTATTTTTTATAACACTTAATTGCTTCTTCAAAATCGGAAACGAGCATTATTTTAGGACGCGCCCTCAGTTTCAGCATCTTAAACAATTCGTCATCCGATTCATCATCAACAAGATTCCTTGTTTGTTCCATAACAAGGTTGTAAACAAGCGGAAGGTAGGTGGAATAATAGTCCGCCGAATCTTCAACAATCAGTATCAGTCTTGTCAGTCCCTTCTGAGTGTCATTGTCAATATTCACCCTGTCTTCAAGCAGCTTGACCATTGAAAACAGAATACGGGTTTCACCGGTCCAGACAAAATAATTATCAAAGGGCACGCCAAGTGCTTTCTGTTTACGAATGAACGGAACATCCTTTGTATTTCCAAGCAGCAGATAAACAGGAATATAGGGGTATTTGAATTTTATTCTCCTGCACAGTTCCACAGGAGTGTCGCGGTCAACGCCGACCATAATTATGATCATATCGTGATACCTTGATGACAGGCGCATAAAGGCATCTTCTTCACTTGAAACGCCAGTCACCCTGGGAATTGAGGTAATATTTCCCTTGAAATAATCACCCAGAATATGTTCGGCAAAACGGCCTTCACCCTCAATTGAATAAGCGTCATACAGGTTGGCAATAAGCAGTATCTCCTTTACCCTGAAAGGCATAAGATCATGAAATACATCTCTTTCAGCATTGTGCCTGTTAAGAAATTTCTGCAGGAGTTGTTTGCTTGAAAGATCTCTCTGAATATCAGGTTCTGAGCCGGCAGTGCGGGAAAGCCTGATCAGTTCCTTTGCCATGAAACTGTTTATATACCCGGTTATAAGGCTGCCGATGTTCTGAATAAGGTCACGCTCTTCCCTAAGAAAGGGTCCTTCGAATTCTTCCCTGAATTCATTTGTATAATATACCTCAATGGTAAGTGATTCACCATCTATTGTTGCAAAATCCTGTGACATCCTCCAGTTTGTTTCAAAGAATCCGCTGGTTGTGAAGCTTTTCCCGGAATATGTTATTCTGGCGACAGTAAAATCGGGGTATTGCCAGGCTGGCGGCAGCAGCATTACAATCCTGCGGAGGGAGTCTTCAACAGGTTGATTTTCTTTTAAAATTGCCGCTGTCTGGTTAATGCAAGCAAGTTCCTTGAGCCTCTCCTGCTGCTCATGAAGGAGACGCTTGTATTCAGGGGCCTGATTTTTCTCTTTATTCAACATTCCATGTTGAGCCACTTGATAGCAGATCGTCCATGCATTTTATCTTTGCGTTTTCCCTGACATTTTTTATCTGCCCGTGAACAGAGGCGTCGTAGGTAATTCCTTCAACAGCCCTGATAATTCCCAGTGCAACAGGATATTCCGGATACCTCATATTTGCAAGCATATACTGAATACCGGGATTAGGCTCTGAAGCATTGTGGATCAAAAGATCCTTTACAGTTATACCATTCTCACCTATTTTCACAACTTTCAGTTTAAGTCCATCGAGAATGAGGCCTTTTTCGTTGTCTTTTCCGAAAATCATCGGCTCACCATGCTTAAGGATTATTGTTCTTTCATCCCTGACTTCCTTTCCGGTGACTTCTTCATGTATTCCATCATTGAAAATCACGCAATTCTGGAGTACTTCAATAACACTTGCTCCCTTGTGCCTTGCTGCTGCAGTATATATCTGAGTTGAAAGAGCAATATTGGCATCTATTGTTCTTGCAAAGAATTTACCTTTTGCACCTATTACAAGTTCACCAACCGAAAATGGTTCCTCAACGGTACCAAAGGGTGAAGTTTTTGTAACAAGTCCTTTTGATGAAGTAGGAGAATACTGACCTTTTGTAAGTCCGTATATTTCATTATTGAACAGAATTATATTCAGGTCGATATTTCTTCTGACTGCATGTATGAAGTGGTTTCCCCCTATTGCAAGAGCATCACCATCACCGGTTATCTGCCATACTGACAATTCAGGATTGGCAGTCTTGACACCGGAGGCAATGGCTGCTGCACGGCCGTGTATACCATGGAAACCATAAGTATCCATGTAGTATGGAAACCTTGATGAGCATCCGATACCAGAAATAAATGCTATCTGTTCCCTGGGAATGCCAAGTTCGGCAAGGGCACGCTGAACAGAACTCAGAACGGCATGGTCTCCGCAGCCAGGGCACCATCTTACTTCCTGATCACTCTTGTAATCCTTGGCGGTATATTTTAAGGTTGTCTCTTCCATGTTATTTTTCCTCCAGCAATTTTATGCATTTATCTTTAATATCACTTATTGTGAAAGGAACGCCCTGCACTTTATTTATCTGATGATATGTGAATTCCTGGTGCTTCATCCTGAGATAATCAGCAAACTGTCCGAGGTTCAGTTCGCAAACAACAATTTTCCTGAACCTGCTGAATACATCCTTAACATTTCGCGGGAGCGGATTAATATAATTGAAATTCACAAAACTCACATTATGACCTTCTGCTATCAACTCACGGAAGGCGGTTACAATAAAACCATAAGATCCTCCCCAACCGACTATCAGAAGATCGCCGGAATCTGAACCCTGAACAAGCAGGTCAGGCACTTCATTCGAAACCCTTTCTACTTTCTCAGCCCTTATCCTGACCATTTTTTCATGATTGTCAGGAAGATATGACACATTCCCCTTTGTATTTTTCTCAAGTCCTCCTATCCTGTGCTGAAGTCCGGGAACACCGGGAATTGCCCATGAACGTGCCAGTGTCTCCTCATCCCTTTTATAAGGCACAAAAGGCAGCTCTTCCGGGCTGGCATACCTTGGCTTTATCTCCCTGATATCTTTCATTGAAGGGATCTTCCATGGCTCTGTGCCATTTGCAAGATAACTGTCAGTAAGCAGCAGAACCGGTGTCATGTGTTCCAGCGCTATCCTGGCAGCTTCAAAGGCATAATCAAAACAATCAGTCGGTGTGCCTGAAGCAATAACGACAAGCGGAGATTCACCATTCCGGCCATAAAGAGCCTGGAACAGATCAGCCTGTTCAGTTTTAGTCGGTAAACCTGTTGAAGGTCCTCCTCGCTGGACATCAACAATAACAACAGGCAATTCTGTCATTACTGCAAGTCCGATGGCTTCCGACTTAAGTGCAAGGCCCGGACCTGATGTTGTTGTAATAGCCAGCCTGCCTGCAAAACTGGCTCCCAGCGCAGTACAAATACCAGCTATTTCATCCTCTGCCTGAAAACTTATTACACCAAGGTCCTTTCGTGCAGCAAGCTCCTCAAGTATTCCTGTTGCCGGAGTTATTGGATAGGAGCCAATGAACAACTTCAGACCGGCTTTCTCAGCAGCTGCTATGAAACCCCATGCAGTAGCTGTGTTTCCATTGATATTCCTGTACTTTCCCTTTGCAATAGGTGCAGGAAGAATCTTATATATTGGTGTAAGAGCCTCAATGGTTTCAGCATAGTAATAACCAGCTCTCAGTGCTACCTTATTAGCTTGTGCAATCTTTGGCTTATGGTGAAATTTCTTATCAAAAAATGCTTCTGTATAGTTTAATTTACGGTCAAAAAGCCAGTAAACCATTCCAAGTGCAAACATATTCTTTGTTCTCAGAATTGTTTTAGGATCCAGTTCGTAATCCTTCAGGGCTTCCTTTACAAGAGTTGAAATAGGTGCAGCAATTATGTTATACGACTCAAAATTCTCCTCTTTTATTGGATCTTTTATATATCCTGCTTTTTCAATATTCTTATCTGTGAAATTATCGAGATCATAAATTATTGTTCCTCCCTCCTTTACCCAGGCTGCATTTGCCTTTACAGCAGCCGGATTCATTGCTACGAGAACATCCGTAAAATCACCCGGTGTATTTATCTCGGAATGACCAAGATGGACGGTAAAGCCTGAAACCCCTCCCACTGATCCCTGTGGTGCGCGGATTTCAGCAGGGTAATCAGGAAAAGTGGAGACATCATTTCCAAACAGGGCGGCTGTATCGGAAAATAATGTTCCTGTCAGCTGCATTCCATCTCCTGAATCGCCTGAAAACCTTATGACAACTTCTTCTCTTTCTATAACGCTTGTATTCTTACCCATAATAAGCTGATTTTTTAGGTAATGGACTTATCTAAGACTTCTTACTTAGCACAAAACTAACTAATTAATATACGCAAAATGGTATTAAAAATGATCCGTATGCATGATAATGATCATGTTTTTATATTCAGCACCAGATGTCAGCTTTCTTAAGGTTGATTTCCCCCTCGAAAAACATTCTGGCAATCTTCTCAAAATAGGGAGTGTAATCTGAAATAAAAAATTTATCCTCACCTCCTCCATTTTCATTAAGCAGTTGCTTCCTGTCAAGAATATCCCTGACCATTATTGATACAATCCTCGCTGAATCAACTACTTCAACGTTAAAGTTAAAGAACTTGCTTATCTGGTTCTTTATTATAGGGTAATGAGTGCAGCCAAGGATAAGCGCCTGTATTCCGGCAAGAGTTTCATTCGACAAATATGCACGGATTATAGCATTGCTTATGTCATCAAAAATGAAACCTTCTTCGATCATTGGCACAAGAAGAGGAGTGGCAAGAGATACTACTTTTGATGAAGGTGCTGCTTTATTTATCTTGTTTTCATAGGTGCCTGAACTGATTGTTCTCTTTGTACCTATAACCCCTATATTGCTTATCTTTCTTGTCTTCAGGTATTCAACAACAGGATCAATCACATCGAGTATTATTGCACGGTTTTCGAATTCTTTCTTAAGATATTCGAAAGCCGATGCTGATGCTGAGTTACAGGCAATCAGAATTACTTTTGAATTATGCTCAAGAAGAAACTCGGCAATCCTCTTTGAATACGACCTTATAGCCTCTTCTGATTTGTCACCGTAAGGAAGATGGGCAGTATCGCCGAAATAGACAATGTTTTCACCCGGGAGTATCTGCTTGATGGCATGAGCCACTGTCAGTCCTCCGACTCCTGAATCGAATATTCCGATAGGTTGTTTATTCACTTCAACTAAGAATTAAAAAAATGACCATCTGCCATTATGCAGATGGTCATGAATATTTTCTGTTTAATTTACTTTACACCAAGCTTGGCTTTTGCAAGCGGCATGATATTAGTGCTCTTTGTTTCATCAAAATAAACAAGTGAGCTGCCCTGTCCTACTGTAAATATGTAAACATAACCGTTTTCCTTGCCAATATCCTTGATTGCCTTGTCGACCTTAGCCATTATAGGCTGAAATAGTTCGGCCTGTTTCTCCTGAAGCTGCTGCTGGGCTGAAGCCTGGAATTCCTGGATACGCCTCTGCATATCAAGAAGCTCCTGTTCTTTTGTCTGCCTGACAATATCTGTAAGGTTTTTTGCATCCTTGCTGTATGCCTCAGTTTTATTGTTGTATTCAACCTGCATAAGTTCAAGTGCATTTATAAGTTCTTTCTGGAATTTCTGTAGTTGTACGTTTGCAGTATCGAACTCTGGAAGGGCCTGAATTAGTTCATCGCTGTTAATATGGCCAAATTTCACATTCTGTGCATTCAGATCCTGTCCGGAGAAAGCCAGGAGAAAGAAAAAAACCGCTAGTCCTGTTAATCTTTTCATTTTATGATTATTATTTATACAATTTGTGCAAAAGTAATTAATTAATTCTTATAACCTAATTTTTCAAGTACCGTGTCGCTGAGGTCAAATTTAGGATTTGCAAACAGGATATTTCCTCCGGCTGCAGTGTCGAATATAACAGCATAACTTCCTTCCACTGCTATTTCTTTTATCGCCTTAAGTATCTCATCCTGAATGGGTTTTACCAATTCTTCCCGTTTTTTGAAAAGGTCACCTTCCATCCCGAAATATTTGTTCTGAAGTGTTTTCATCTCCTTTTCCTTTGTAATTATGGCTTCTTCCCTTTTAGCCTTCATGTCCTGTGAAAGAAGAACCGATTCGCTCTGGTATGCCTTGTACATCTGTTCAACAACTGCATAACCGTCGGCAACTTCTTTCTCCCACTGTTTTGAGAGTTTATCAAGTTGTTCCTGGGCAGTTGTGAATGCGGGGATATTTTTTCTGATATATTCGGAATCAACGAAAGCATACTTCTGTGCAGCAGCCATGGCTGAGACCATAACAAAAACCGTTATTAGCAATACTGACCTTTTCATAATTTTCCGTTTAAATTAACTTTTAAAATTGTTGACCTATAACAAAGTGGAATTGTGAATGGTTTGCACTTGACAGTCCTGTGGGAACCTCGTCGAATCCATAACCCCAGTCAATACCCAGCAGACCGAACATTGGCAGGTTAGCTCTCAGGCCCACCCCTGCAGCACGCGGCATCGAGAAAGGATTGTACTCTTTGAGCTTGTACCAGGCTCGTCCCGATTCAAGGAAAGCAAGGGCATAGATTGTCGCCTGCGGGTTAAGTGAAACAGGGTATCTCAATTCCATTGTAATTTTTGAATACACGTTTCCCGAAGGCTTGTTTTGAACAGGATCGTATGGTGTGAGTGAACCGTTTGTATAACCTCTTAGCGACACAACTTCACGGCCATAGAAATTATATCCCGACATTCCGTCACCGCCAACATAGAAATATTCAAATGGCGATGGACCTATTTCGGGATTGAAGAATCCCAGGTAACCGAAGGCAAATCTTGGGTTCAGCACCAGCTTGTCATCCGATGTGAGAGGAAAGTAGTAGTCAGCCTTGAAAATCCACTTGTGAAATTCTATCCATCTGTACTTTTCCTGATCGGTGGCTCCTTCAAGATTCTTACCGGCAATCTGTGACCATGGAGGTGTTATCTGCAGAGAAAGGGTGAATGAAGAACCGCTTCTCGGATATATGAGGTTCGGACTTGTTGAGAACCTGGTCAGCTTTGTGGTGAAGCTGAGCATATTTGAAACACCATCGGTAAAAATGAAATATGATTCGCTGCCATACTTATTCATAAGATACCTCTGGTAGCTCAGTTCCCCGTACAATGAGAAGAAGTCATCGGGCCAGGTCAGTCGCTTGCCAATACCAATTGTGGCACCGTCGATTGTCATTGAGGTATAGCTGTCAGATTTTTTCTTCTCGCCGTTCGACATAATTGAGCGGTATACTGATACAGAGAAGGTATTTGGCTTTTTACCTCCGAGCCATGGCTCTACAAATGCAATAGTATATGACTGGTAAACCCGTCCGTTTGACTGCATCCTGACGCTGAAAGACTGTCCGTCGCCTGAAGGATAGGGCTTCCATTCCTTCCAGTCGAAGAAATTGCGTACAGCAAAGTTATTGAACCTTACCCCTACGGTACCTACAAGCATTCCGGCTCCCCAGCCACCTGAAATCTCAAACTGGTCATTAGCCCTTTCCTCGAGTTTGTACAGGAGGTCAACGGTACCATTTGCTATGTCGGGCAGAGGAGTGGGATTGATCTTTTCAGGGTCGAAGTGTCCGATAACACCAAGCTGCCTGATTGACCTGATTATTTTTTCCTTGCTGAACAGGTCTCCTGGCAGGGTATACAGTTCACGACGGGCAACATGCTCATTTGTTCGTGTGTTCCCTGAAATGAAAATGTCATTAAGGTAGGCCTGGTCACCTTCATAGATCCTGACCTCCAGGTCAACAGAGTCATTTTCAACCTTTGCCTCAACAGGAGTCAGCCTTGAGAACAGGTAACCGTAATCCTGATACCATGAGCTTACAGCATCCTGGGCTCCCCCGGTACCATTTAACCTGTCGTCTATAAGTGTCTGATTATAAACCGATCCCTTTTTAACGTTAAAGCGTGCTTCAAGGAACTCCTTTGGATAAACACTGTTTCCAACCCAGGTCACATTCCTGAGGAAATACTGATCGCCCTCATCAACCTTTATAACAAGTCCAACCCTGTCTTCTTTTGTGGGGAACAATGAGTCTGATATTATTGTAAAATCCTTGAAACCATTATCGTTGTAAAAGGTGGTAAGCTTGATCTTGTCTTCTGCGAATTTATCATCCACGAATTTTGAGGCCCTGAAGAAGTTCATGTTCTTAACCTTTGTACCCTTCATCTTCCTCCTGAGCTTCTTTTCATCAAAATATTCATTCCCGATGAATGTGATATCAGATATCTTGACTTTCTCCTTTTTATCGACATTGACTGTAAGCAGCACGTTATTAGGCTGATCGGGATCATCCTTCTGTATATAGTTAACCTCGGTATTGAGAAAACCTTTTTCTACAAAATGGTCAATTATTATTTTTTTTGCTGTATTAAGAAGGTAAGGAGTCACCTGGGAACCCACCGGAAGATTAATTTTTTCAACAAGGTCCTGTGATTCAGATTTCTTAAGGCCGTTATACTTGACTGATGAGATGCGCGGTCGCTCCTGGAGGGCAATGTCGAGGAAGACCGTATCCATGGATGTTCTTGATATTGAAATTCTTACGTCTGAAAATAAACCCTGTTGCCAAAGTTTCTGAACTGCAAGTTTAAGAGCATCACCAGGAATTGCGACCTCCTGTCCCAGCCTTAATCCGGAAATTCCAATAAGAGCATTCGGATCAAGAAACCTGACACCTGAAACAGTCAGACCACCTATTATATAGTCGTCGTACCTGTTATAATCATATATTCCCTGTTTTTCCTGTGCTGATAAGCTCGCCGTTAACAGCAGAAAAAGAAATATCAGTGCATTCTTCGAATAATTACTCACCATTACCTTTCTAATTGTCGTCAATCTGTTCACTGGTCCTGCCAAACCTTCTTTCCCTTTTCTGGTAATCAATTATAGCTTCATAAAGATGTTCCTTGCTAAAATCGGGCCAAAGTATTTCGCTAATATAAAGTTCCGTATAAGCCATCTGCCAGAGCAGGAAATTACTGATTCGCTTTTCACCGCTGGTCCTAATCATCAAATCAGGATCAGGAATGCCTTTTGTTGACAGGAAATTTTCAAAAGCCTGTTCATCAATCTGATCAATGCCGAGCTTTCCGCTTTTCACCTGTGTTGAAATCTGCTTTGCAGCCTCCAGTATTTCCCATCTTGAACTGTAGCTGATAGCAATAATAAGGTTGAGCCCCGTGCAGCCTGAAGTCAGGTTTATTGACTCGTTGAGGCGTTCCCTTACATCATCTGAGAGACGCCCTGTATCGCCGATTGTCAACATCCTTATATTGTTCTTAAGGAGGGTATCTGTTTCTTTGTTTAATGATTGTATCATAATGTTCATCAGAGCATTAACCTCTTCATCCGGCCTTCCCCAGTTTTCAGTGGAAAAAGCATAGAGAGTAAGGTATTTAATTCCGAGCTCTGCTGAAGCTTCTATGACATTCCGAACGGCATTCACCCCCTGCTGATGTCCGAAGATCCTGTCAAGGCCGCGATGTTTTGCCCATCTCCCGTTGCCATCCATTATTATGGCAATATGGGTCGGAAGCTTATGAGTATTTATCTGCGCCTTCAGGGACATATTCTATCTGTGCCTTTTTGAATCAACATCATTATATGCAGGACAACCTGCCAGCTTGTTATAAATTTTCCAGGTAACACAAATACCGGTAAAAGTATACCAGTCATTATTGTGCAGCCACCCATGATCTTCCTGTGCTACAGGGTCATCATTCAGGCCGTCAAAGTTATCATAAAATGTTTTACGAAAACCATATTCGGCTTCTATTCCCAAATTTTTGTAAACATTTATTTTGAATCCCATTGAAAATGGCACTACCGGAATATACGTAACTGTCTTTGTATCAATAAATGAGATGCCTGCTCCTGCTGCCAGGTATGGTGTATAATTCCACCTTTTACCGTCAGTTGCATAAGGGAAAAAATTGAATTCAAACTGGGCAGCAAGCTCGCCTGCAAGGCCTGAGAAAGATGCATTTCTGGCCTTCTGAAAAGCACTGTTAAAATCACTATCGGAACCCTGGAGTCCACCAACAAATAAATTCAGTCTCAGTGACTGCCTGGGGTGAAGGTTATAACGATAGAATGCTCCTGCTGCAGGCAAAGGAGCATAGAGCATTTTTCCCTGATTTATATCGCCGATATAGGACGAGACTCCTCCAAAAACTCCATAGTCAGCTTTTCTCTGACCGTTAAGAATCAGTGTGAAAGTCAGAATAAATAAAATCAGTTTAATCTTCTTCATCAGAAAAATTCCAGCTCAGTATCACCTGAATCTGGGCAATCCGTTTTTGCCGGTGCGCACCTTATAGGATACTGTAAAGTTTAAAGAATAATAAACGTCATTTCTGCTGGAATATTGTGAAGTATATCCGTCAAGATAATCACTCAGAGCATATCTGCCTCTTAACTCTAATCCAAAGTTGAAATCAGGAGAATAAACAAGTGTGGCGCCCAGACCTACGGGAATAACCGGAGCAAAGCCTCCTGATTTAAAACCACTTACCTTCTCCAGCTTCGGATTTCCGTTTACTGAATAAACTGTGCCGCCAACACCTCCCAGAACATAAAAATCAAGCGATGAGATAAGTGTTTTGAAAAATTTCTTTCCACTCTTGATAAACAGGTAACTGTTTTCACTTTTGTTCTTTAAGAAATAATATTCACCTATCAGAGAAGGTTCAAAGAAGAATGTTGATGCTTCGAATTCACGGTTTTCATTCGATCCTCTTTTATCATTGGCTTTGAGCAAACCCGTTGAAATATTAAACCTCCCTGCAAGATCCTGTGTTATCCTGTACCTGACATTCAGATTCAGATCGTACCGTGTCTGAATAAAACTCAGGTCTTTTAAACCGACAAGATTTTCACCGATAGAATAGCCTCCGACATCGCCAAAGAAAAATGAAGGTCCGAAACCTGCACCAGCCTCATATCTTTTAAGTTTCCAGAGCTGCGCCTCAGCCAGCTGGCTCATTATGAATAAAATAACAAGAATCAGAAGAGGCCTTTTCATAAGTTTCTCTGTTTTCCGGTACAAATATAATAATCAAATACCAATATTACAGTAATACACAGTTAAATGTGTGCTAATTCCGCCTGTCCAGACCCCACATCAGCTTATTCCTCAAAGTGCTGTAAAAGTCCATACCATGAAGCATAACGGTCTTGAGTTTCACACTGTCACCTGAAATTATCACCTCCTCTGAAAATTGGACTTTCCCTGATCTGAAATCTGAAGTTAGCATAAACTCGTTGCTTCTTCCCTCCACAACCATTCTCAGCCTGCTGTCGCCTGAAATGATTATGGGCCTTATCGTCAGGTTATGAGGAGAAATGGGTGAGATAATAATGCTCTCATCTTCCGGAGAAAGTATCGGTCCGCCTGCACTAAGGTTATAGGCGGTTGACCCTGTGGCTGTTGAAACGATCAGTCCGTCAGCCCAGTATGTGTTAAGATATGTTTCGTTAACATAAACATGAATAGTGATCATGCTGAGATCAGCTTTCTGAATAGTAACCTCATTAAGGGCAGATGAACCACCAGCTGCAAATATGCTGACAGGCTTTTCTATATTAAGCATGCTCCTCTCAACGACATCGTATTCTCCGTTATTAAGCATGTCAATCGATTTTCCGATATCATCCGCAGGTATATTTGCAAGAAATCCCATTCTGCCGGTATTAACACCTGCAACGGGGATTCCGGTCTCCCTTACTTTCATCACAGTTTCAAGAAAGGTACCATCGCCTCCCACACTGAGCACCATATCGGGCAGGGCTGATAGTGAAGCCAGATCCGTAAACCTTTCAATAACAATACCTTCAGGACAAACATGATGATCTTCAGCCCTCTGGAAGATCTGTATTTTAATCCCTCGCCGGCAGAATTCCGAGACAAGCCTGTTCACTCCTTCCCTCGTCTTCGAATTTGAATCCTTACTGTAAATTGCAACTCTCTGCAGCATCTTTCAGATATTTAAATACTTCATCAGGAGGTCAAAGCGCTCCTGGTAAAACTGATCAATTGAATCATTGCCCGACACCCAGGTTTTGACTTCATAATTGTAGCGTTCAAAGGTCCTGATAACAGAAGAAAGGTCATTGCTGTTAAGCTTAAGTGTCACTTCCAGCTTTATTGAATCGGGTGGAGAGGTAATATACATGCTCAGTACCTTTATATTATTACTCTCAACTATCTGTGCAATCTGTGAAAGAGTATAATCTCTTTCTGTGAGCTCCAGAACCACTATCCCGCCAGGCTGATCCATTGATGATATTCCGGCAATATGCCTCACCAGGTCAATTGAAGTGATAACCCCCTTGTATATTTTGTTGTTGTCGAGAACAGGGACGACCGACAGCTTCAGACGAGCTGCAAGACCAATAACCTCAAATATATGCTGCTCAGATGTCACATAAGGCTTCAGTAAAGTAAGTGCATGATTACCAATAGGTTCATTTGGCTGATTCATATCGTAGATGTCAGCATCGGAAATAAGTCCCAGGAATTCCTGATTATTTACAATAGGCAGATGCGAAATCCTGAAAATCTCCATCCAGTTAAGGGCAGTCTGCCCCAGGTCAGAGGTTTTAAGTGATGGAATAACTTCAGATATAAGTTGCCCTGCTACCATTTTACATCGATATTTTCAACTAATATAGTAAAAAAAAACTCCAGTTGTTGTACTTTTGTCCTGTCAACTCTAATACGCCAAAAACAGACATTTATTATAATGACAAAACTGAGTGTAAACATAAACAAGATTGCAACAATCAGGAATGCAAGGGGTGGTAATATTCCGAATGTTTTATCAGCGGCAATAAACTGCCAGGTTTTTGGGGCTGATGGTATTACTGTTCATCCGCGGCCTGATGAAAGACATATCAGATACAAGGATGTTCTTGATATCAAGCCGGTTATAAAAACAGAATTAAATATTGAAGGAAATCCTGATGACAGATTCATCGCTCTTGTACGTTCAGTAAAGCCTGACCAGGTAACTCTTGTCCCTGATGCCCATGATGCAATAACTTCAAACGCAGGATGGGATACCGTCAGATACAAAAATTACCTTGCAGATCTTGTATCTACATTTAAAAAGGAAGGTATACGTGTGTCGATATTTGTTGACACAAATCCTGTTAATATTGAATTTGCAGCAAAAACAGGCACTGACAGGGTGGAACTCTATACTGAGCCTTATGCCACTGAATTTTCAAAGAATTCTGTAAAGGCAATTGAACCCTTCATCAAGGCTGCAGAGATTGCACGAAGTGAAGGACTTGGAATTAATGCCGGACATGACCTGAACCTTGACAACCTGAAATACTTTCACCAGAATATCCCATGGATTCTTGAAGTGTCAATCGGACATGCACTAATATCCGATGCCCTTTATCTTGGTCTTGAAAACACGATTCAGCTTTATAAGAGGCAGCTCGCAGACTGAAAGGTATGAAGCTTTTCTTCAGAAAATATGGCAGCGGCCCTCCGCTGATAATACTCCATGGACTATACGGGTGTTCCGATAACTGGATCTCAATAGCCAGAATGATTTCGGACAGTTTTACCGTGTACCTTCCTGATCTCCGCAATCACGGGCAGTCGCCCCATTCCGGTGAAATGAATTACAGGGTAATGAGCCAGGATATCCTGGAATTTTCTGAAGATCTTGAGCTGGGGAGATTTTTTCTTGCGGGCCACAGCATGGGTGGAAAGGCAGCAATGACTTTTGCTCTCAGATATCCTGAGAAACTAAACGGTTTACTCGTTGCAGACATCTCTCCTTTTACAACAAAAACTACTGAAAAAGAGGCTTTTAAGCAACACAAAGCAATCCTCGACGCTATTATCTCACTCGATCTCAGCAAGATAAAAACAAGGGCTGAGGCAGAAGCAGAAATTGGGAAAAGAATAGAATCTGAAAAAACAGCAGGATTCATCCTGAAGAATCTCCAGCGCACACATGAAAATATGTTCACCTGGCGATTAAATGCATCTGTGCTTTCAGACAATCTGAAATATATTACTGAGGGATTTAATCGTGATAATATAAGTGAAATGCAGACTTCAGGTTTCCCTGTAACCTTTCTGAAAGCATCAGATTCAGACTATATAAGGTATGAAGACTACGATGATATAATCAGATTGTTCCCATCGGCGGAAATTAAGGAAATTGCAGGTGCTGGTCACTGGCTGCATGCCGATCAGCCAGAACCTGTTGCCGGATATCTGAAGGAACTGCTCTGGCAATGATCAGCCAAAGCTTACTGTTTCTATCCTGTCACTGCTTACCCCGGGCTTATTCATAAACCTCAGCAGAACCTGGACAATTGCAATGACATCCTTTTCACAATAACGGACTATTCTCAGGAGATCCTTCTCCTTATAATATATGCCTGCAACCATGCTTCCGTCGATATCATCCTTCGGTGTGGGTATTCCCAGCACGGAGGTCAGCAATTCCAGCGAGGTGTAATTCTTGTAATCCCCGAATTTCCATAAGTCCATCGTATCGAGTAATTTAACCTCCCAGGGCTTTTTTCCTGCAATATTAAGAAGTTCCGGAAGTTCAAGTCCGTGGATAACCATTCTCCTTGCAATATAAGGATAGTCAAATTCCTTTCCGTTATGTGCACAGAGCAGAGCTTCCTTTCCTGGCTTTGCAAATCTGGCAAGCATTGCTGAAAATTCAGTGAGGATAAGCTTTTCATCATCTCCATAGAATGATTTCAGACGAAGGGCATAAGGATCTTTTTCCTTCATATAGCCTACCGAGATACAGATTATCCTGCCGAATTCAGAATAGATGCCGGCTCTTTCATATACTTCCACCGCATTCTGATCAGCTGTTCTGAACTGTTTTGATTTTTTATCCCACAGCGTCTGCATTCGGGTATCAAGTGAATCAAAGGTCTCAGCGGCGGGAACTGTCTCAATATCAAGAAACAGGATATCCTCAATTCTGATATTTTCAAGCATAGTGTCAGGTTTTGCTTTTCAGAAGGTGTTTTTCAATTATTGATATCAGTACTTCTATGCCAACCTGGTTCTCTCCTCCTCCCGGAATTATAATGTCGGCATATCTCTTTGAAGGCTCAATAAACTGAAGATGAGAAGGTTTAACGGTATCATGATAACGTTCAAGAACCTTAAGAACTGTCCTGCCCCTTTCAATTATATCCCGCTGAATAACCCTGCCGAGGCGGTCATCTGCATCAGCATCGACAAATACCTTAATGTCAAACATATCCCTTAATCCGGGATCGGTAAGTATCAGTATCCCTTCAACAACAACAACTCTCGACGGTTTTATCGTGACTGTTTCATCTGACCTTAGACAGGTAAGGTATGAATAAAGCGGCATTTCAATTGTCATTCCCTTCTTCATCTGTTTCAGATGTTCAATGAGAAGAGTGAATTCAACTGAATCGGGATGGTCAAAATTTATTTTCTGCCTCTCTTCAATCGGAATACCTTTATTATCCTTGTAATAAGAGTCCTGAGGCATTACAATCACCTCCCCGTTCGGGAACACTTCCGTTATTTTCCTGACCACAGTTGTTTTTCCCGAGCCTGTGCCTCCCGCTATTCCTACTATCAACATAAATGCCTATTTTTGCAGAGTTTAAATTTAGTAAAAAATGTCAGAACTGTACCCATTGAAGTTTGAGCCTATCCTTAAAGACAAGGTCTGGGGTGGTCAGGCTTTATCAGAATTATATAACAAGAAAGCCGGAAAATTGCCAAATATAGGTGAAAGCTGGGAAATTTCAGGAGTCCAGGAAAACCAGTCAGTTGTCACAAACGGCTTTCTGGCCGGAAACAATCTGGAGGAACTGATTGAGGTTTACATGGGCGACATAACAGGAGACAAGATATATGAGAAATACGGGAATGAATTTCCCCTTCTCATAAAATTCATCGAGGCCAAAGAAGATCTTTCAGTGCAGGTGCACCCAGGTGATGAAATGGCAAAGGAAAGGCATAATGCATATGGCAAAACCGAAATGTGGTATATTCTTGAAAGTGAAAGAGATGCAAAAATATACACAGGATTCAGGGAAGGTGTGACAAAAGCGATGTACGAAGAGGCAGTAATCAATGGCAGCCTTTTCGGCCTTCTCAATACCGAAAAGGCCGAAAAGGGTGATACATTTTTTACACCGGCAGGAAGAATACATGCCATAGGAGCCGGCACAACACTTGTCGAGATTCAACAGACCTCTGATATAACTTACAGAATTTCTGACTGGAACAGGGAGAGCAAAGGGCCTGCCAAACGAGAGCTTCATCTTGACCTTGCTCTTGATGCAATAGATTTTTCTGAAACTTCAAAAAGGAAAAAGATCAGAAAGGAACCAGTCCCAAATACTTCACAAAACCTTGTCAACTGTGAATATTTTAATACTAACTTTCTGAAATTCAATGAAAAAATAAGCAAGGAGTATTATTTCAATGACTCATTTGTTATCTTTATCTGCCTCGACGGGGAGTTCAGCATCCTCTGGGACGACCAGACTGAAAGGGTAACAAGGGGCGAAACAGTGCTTATTCCTGCTATGATAAAGGAAATAGTTCTGGAACCTGCAGGTGAGGCGCAGCTGCTTGAAGTATTCATAAATTCTGAAAGCTCAATTTAGTATAAAAAATCTGTGAAATGAAAAAGTTAACCGGAGCAGGTACAGCCATTTTAATTGCTGCAATTATTACAGCATGCGGAGGGCCCAGGACTGCTGCACCTGAGGAGCAGGCAAAGGCCGATACGATAAGTGTGCCCGACACCGGTTACACGGGTATAAAGCAGTATTACACAGGAAATACTCTTATCAAGGAAGTTACTTTTGAGAATGGTGTGAGGAACGGCCTCATGAAATCATTTTATAACGGGAAGCAGGTGCGTCAGACTTTCTGGTACAAGGATGGCTTAAGGGAAGACTCTGCCCGGTGGTATTATGTTGAAGGACCCGTATTCAGATCGACACCTTATGTAAGAGATACTATACACGGAATACAGCAGCAGTACTTTAAGAGCGGACGTATCAAGGCCAGAATAGGCTTTGAGAAAGGACTGCGGACTTTTTTACTCGAGGAATTTGCAGGCGATGGCAGCCTTATCAGGAATTATCCGGAAATAATAGTGACAGAAAAGGACAATTACAAGACTGACGGCACCTACCGGATAACTCTTGAATTGTCAGACAAGTCACAAAAAGTCAAATACTACAGGGGGGATTTCGGGAAAGGGATTTTTGACACGGCAGCGGTTGAACCTGTAAAAACTGTCAAGGGTGTTGGAAATATTACCCTTAGAAAGACCGGAACTCCTTCAAAAACATCAGTTGAAATACTTGCGGAAATCCTGACAAACTATGGAAACAACTATCTGCTTGTCAGGAAAATAGATTTACCATACAAGGACCTTAAATAGAAATTCTTCATGCTTATTCACTCGGCTGCGTTTGTAAAAAGCTGTCCGTCACTTAAGGAGTGCCCGCACTCATCAATACCCGAATTTGCCTTTATCGGCAGATCCAATGTCGGTAAATCTTCTCTTATTAACATGCTCACAGGAAGAAAAAGCCTTGCAAAGATCTCTGTGCAACCCGGAAAAACAAGAACAATGAATTATTTCCTTGTGAATGATAAGTGGCACCTTGTTGATCTTCCGGGATACGGCTATGCAAAAGTATCTGCTTCACAGAGGGAGAAATGGATAAAGGCTACGAACAACTATATTCTGAAAAGGGAGAATCTTGCATTGCTTTTCGTACTTATAGATATCCGCATCAAACCTCAGAAATCAGACCTTGAGTTCATGGAGATGCTTGGCAACAGCCAGGTTCCGTTTGCAAGGATTTTCACCAAATGCGACAAGATATCAAAAGCCGCAGAAAAAAAAGCTGTTGAGGAATATGACAGGATAATGCTGAGTGCCTGGGAATCACTGCCTGTTACTTTCCTGTCCTCAGCTACAAACGGAAAAGGAAGAGCTGAAATACTCGCATTCATTCAGGAAACTATCAACATTTTTTCAAACGGACAGATAAATAGAGAGTGATTTTATATTTTTGCAGGAGTTGTATTTCATTATTAACTGTCCACTAATTTTACTTCAAATGTTTGGAAAAGCGCCCATGAAGCTTTTTGCCTGCCGCTCATCGCAACATCTTGCCAAGATGATAGCAGACAAACTTGGAATTGAGCTTGGAAAAAGCTCTGTAACAAAATTCAGTGATGGAGAATTTCAGCCATGTTTTGATGAATCGGTAAGAGGTTGCATGGTTTTCATTGTCCAGTCAACAAATCCACCGGCAGAAAATCTCCTTGAATTGCTGCTTATGATCGATGCAGCCAAAAGAGCTTCTGCGTACAAGGTAATTGCCGTGATACCCTATTACGGTTTTGCAAGGCAGGACAGGAAGGACAGGCCACGCGTATCAATAGGATCCAAGCTGACAGCGGATCTCCTCAGCACTGCAGGTGTTGACAGGGTGATAACAATGGACCTTCATGCAGATCAGATCCAGGGCTTTTTCAACGTCCCCGTCGATCACCTTTTCGGATCAGCCATTTTCGCACCCTATATTGAAAAACTCAAGCTTGACAACCTGACAGTATCAGCGCCTGATATGGGCGGATCAAAAAGGGCTAATGCCTACTCAAGACACCTGCAGTCAGAGATGGTACTGTGCTACAAGTTGCGCAAGAAACCGAATGTTGTGGAGGAGATGTCGATAATAGGTGAAGTTGAAGGAAGAAATGTTGTCATAATTGACGATATGGTTGATACTGCAGGTACTCTGTGTCTTGCTGCTGAGATGATGACAGACAGGGGTGCAAAAAGCATCAGGGCCTTTGCAACACATCCTATCCTTTCCGGCAATGCCGTTGAGAGGATAAATAATTCGCATATACGCGAACTTGTTGTTTCTGACTCAGTTCCGCTTTCAATAGAATCACCTAAGATCAGGGTGCTCTCAATTGCCGATATTTTTGCAAAAACAATCGAAGCAGTCACTACAAACCAGTCGATATCAACGAATTTTGTATTCTGATTCATTTGTCGTATATTTGCAGGCCAAAATTTTAATGTCAAACGTGTGATGGGGTCCCGCAAGGGCGGGATTGAGTAGCACATTAATAAAGAGACAAATGAAGACAATTGAGATCAAAGGATCACTCCGCACAGAGCTCGGGAAAAAAAGCTCAAAAGAAATCAGAAAAGCAGAAGGCGTGCCATGTGTAATTTACGGAAAGGAAAGTAACATTCATTTCCAGGCTCCCGAACTGTCATTCAAGAACCTTGTTTACACACACGAAGCACATCTTGTTGACCTTAACCTTGACGGAAAAGTTTACAAGACTGTTTTACATGACATACAGTTTCACCCGGTCAGTGACAGGATAATTCATGCTGACTTTGTTCAGATCTTCGAAGACAAGCCGGTTATTATTGCAGTTCCGGTTTCAGTACATGGCGACTCTGTGGGAGTAATCGCAGGTGGTAAGCTCAGCATCAAGAAAAGAACACTTAAAGTAAAGGGTCTTCCCAAGTATCTTCCTGAATTCATCACTATTGATATTACTGACCTCAAAATTCACGACAGTGTGAAGGTTGGAGATCTGTCAATTGAAAATATTGAGCTGCTCGACATGAAGAAAGCAGTTGTTGTTACAATCGCCACTTCAAGGGTTGCCCAGAAGGCAGAAGGTGAAGGCGAAGGCGCTGAAGGAGAAGCTGCAGCTGCAGAAGCTCCTGCTGCTGAAAAAAGCTAATTTTTTAATTCTCAATAACTTACAGGCTAGATGAAATATCTTATTGCAGGCCTGGGAAACATTGGTGACGATTACTACAATACACGTCACAACATAGGGTTTAAGATATTGGATGCCATGGCCGTGGCATCCAATTTTTCTTTTACCGACAAGCGTTATGGTGCAATAGCCACCACAAAACACAAGGGCAGGGATCTTATACTGCTGAAACCATCAACATTCATGAACCTCAGCGGCAATGCAGTCAACTACTGGATGAACAAGGAAAATATCCCGCTTGAGAATTTACTTGTACTTGTTGATGACATCGCTCTTCCGCTCGGAAGCATCCGTATGCGGCTGAAGGGAAGCGATGGTGGTCACAACGGTCTGGCAAACATATCATCTGTGCTTGGAACAAATGAATACTCCCGCATCAGGTTTGGTATCGGCAATGAGTTCAGAAAAGGTTCACAGGTCGATTTCGTCCTGGGAAGATGGACACAGGAGGAAGAAAAAACTGTTGATGAAAGAATTCCGACTGTAATAGAAATGATAAGATCTTTTGCTTTCGCAGGCGCTGAACTTACAATGACTGCATTCAACAAGGAAGGCAAGATTAAACCTTCACCGGCAAAACCTGTAAAAGATGGAGGAGCATAACTCAGTCAGAATTGACAAGTTCCTGTGGTCGGTGAGACTGTACAAGACCAGGAGCATTGCTTCCGATGAATGCAGAAAAGGGAGAATACTGATTAATGGCATTCAGGTAAAGCCCTCAAGGACAATCTCAAGAGATGAAATAATAATTGTCAGAAAGCCTCCTGTAAATTATACTTACCGTGTCATAGAACCAATCGAAAACAGGGTTTCTGCGAAGCTTGTCAACAAATTTGCAGAAGACCTGACGCCTGAAGAGGAAAAGATGAAGCTTGATTTAAGTCATTCGGGGGCTACTTTCCACCGCGATAAAGGCACCGGAAGACCCACTAAAAAAGAAAGAAGGCTCATAGACAGGTTCCAGGATGACAGCAACTTTTCGTAGGGTGGTATAAAGACTTATTATTAGGTCTTAACCGATTTTAGTTCATCTTTATTTCAACATTGCGAAATCCTTTTTTCTAAATTGCAGGCACAAAGCCTGCCGTTCAAGGCTTCCAACCTAGCATACAACGGCAGGAAAAGGAAACAGTTTCAGGAAAATGGGAAAGAATAACATTGAGAAATTTTCACCGGGATATGCACTGCTAAAATTAGTTGCAGGTTTTTGGCACAATAATGTCTTTTACCGCAAAATAATAGTTATAGGAAGGGATAATATCAATCCCGATATGCATATAATATTTGCACCAAATCATCAGAATGCACTGATGGATGCACTTGCTGTACTTTTTACAAATCCCGGACACAATGTTTTTCTTGCCAGAGCTGATATATTCAAGAAGAAAATAGTTGCATCCATACTCTATTTTCTCAAAATCCTTCCCGTGTACAGGATCAGGGACGGGTACAGCAGCCTGAAGGGAAATGATGAGATCTTTTCAAAGACCATTGACGTAATAAAGAATAAAAACGGCCTTGTTATACTCCCTGAAGGTAATCATGAAGGATTCAGGAGACTCAGGCAGTTAAAGAAAGGGATTTGCAGAGTAGCTTTCCAGTCAGACGAATCAGAAGACAACACTCTTAAAATCAAAATAATACCTGTGGGATTAGAGTATTCTAATTATATCAGGTACCGCCAGGTTCTCACAGTTGTTTACGGAGAACCAATTGAAGTCTCTGAATTCCATGAATTATATAAGACAAGCCCTGACAGAGCTCTCGTAGAGTTGAAAAACAAGCTCTCCGAAAAAATGAAGAATATTATGGTCCACATCGATACTGAAGAAGATTATGAAGCTATCGATGAGCTCAGAAGCATAATAAACGGGAAGTACAGCGATGACATAAAGGAACCCAAGCTCTTCAGGGACAGGAAGATGATAGATCAGCTCAAACAATTGAGAGAGTCTGATAATATACTGTACAGGAAACTGTGTACTCTCAGCCTTGATGTTAAAGCTCTTGCAAAAAAGCTGAATGTTGATTACCGTCTCCTTGAAAAGAAAAAGCATCCCCTTGGCTGGCTTATAGCTTCAACGCTTCTGCTGATTGCCGGATTTCCTGTTTTTGCTTTCGGGAATATATTCAATTCAATATTCATGGGTATACCAGTGTGGCAGACAAGAAAAGTAAAGGATCCCCAGTTCATCTCATCACTCAGGTACGGATTCTCTGTTGCACTAGCAATTGTAATTCTTCCCATACTGCTTATTTTTTCGCTGATGTTTTTCTCCGCCTGGTGGATAGGCCTGATCTTCTTCTTCTCCCTGCCCCTTACCGGACTTATAGCCTGGAATTATTATCTGCTTTACAGGAGAACCATTGGCGGCTTAAGGATCAGAAAATATATCTCCTCAGGAAATAAGGAATATGAAAAGCTTGCAAGGGATCATAAGGAACTTATAAGCATTATCGAGAAACTCTGATATGGCAGATAAAAACTACTTCAAGGGCAGTATTGCATGGATAACCGGTGGATCATCAGGAATCGGAGAAGCGCTTGTAAAGGCTTTTGCAGCTTCCGGCTCCACCGTCATTGCTTCTTCAAATGACGCTGAAGGACTGAAAAGGGTAAAGGAAGAATGCAAAGAGTTTGCTTCCTCGGTCCATTGTGTCCCTTTTGACCTGTCGGATACTGAAGCAATCGGAAAGGTCGCAGATGAACAGATGAAGAAATTCAGCAGGATAGATTACCTCATTAATATAGGAGGCATAAGTCAGCGTGCCAGAATCGAGGAAACACCAATCTGGCTCGACAGGAAGATCTTCGAGATAAACTATTTCGGCACAATTGCCCTTTCAAAAGCAATACTGCCGTACATGATAAGACAGAAATCCGGCCACATACTTGCAACAAGCAGCATATCAGGAAGATTCGGCTTTCCGCTTCGCTCCACATACTCAGCTTCAAAGCAGGCCCTCCACGGTTTTATTGAAACACTTTACCTCGAGAACAAGGCAAATAATATAAAAGCATCAATCATTATCCCCGGTCGTGTCAGGACAGCTATTTCAATGCATGCCCTTACCGCCGCCGGCCAGGAACACGGGAAGCTTGATGACGGACAGGCGAAAGGCATAACTCCCGAGAAGGCTGCTGAGCAGATAATCAGGGGAATAAGAAAAAACAAAAGGGAGATACTAGTTGGAAGCAGCGAACTTATTATGCTCCATATAAGAAGGTATCTGCCCTGGCTTTTCTTCAGAATTGCAGATAAAATAAAATCCACCTGAAAAAAAATTTTAAGAGTACCCTGAATCCTCCTTCAACTTTAGGCACTCCAGGTACTCTAGTCACTCTAAACTTATAAGAATATGAAAGGTTATGTGATAAGCGGAATCCAGCAGATGGGAATCGGTGTTGTGAATGTCATGGAAGCATGGAACTGGTATAACAGGAATTTTGGAATGGACTGCAGAGTCTTTGAAGAGGAGGCTGAAGCCAGGCTTATGCTTCCGTATACCGGAGGGCAGCCAAGAAGCCGCCATGCTGTGCTGGCCCTGAATCTGCAGAGCGGAGGAGGATTTGAAATATGGCAGTATAAGGGCAGGGAACCTGTACCTGCAAAGGAGCCTGTACAAATAGGCGACCTGGGCATATTATTCTGCAAAATAAAAGCAAAGAACTGCAATGAAGCTTATGCCCGGTTCAGAGAAACAAGTGTTGAAACGTTATCCGTACCTCAGCAGAATCCGGCAGGCAAACCGGGATTTTTTGTAAAAGACCTGTACGGCAATATATTCCAGATTGTTGAGGCAAACGACTGGTTCAGAAATGAAGACAAACATACGGGCGGAAGCTTTGGGGCAATTATAGGTGTTTCAGATATTGAAAAATCGAGAACAATATATTCCGATATACTTGGCTATGACCAGGTTGTCTATGACAGTACTGCTGTCTTTCCTGACCTGGCCGCTCTGCCAGGGGGCGATAAAGCCTGTCGCAGGATACTGCTCAGAAGATCAGTACCATTCGCAGGACCATTCAGCAAAGTACTGGGAAACAGCGAAATAGAACTTATAAGTACTCCTGTTCCGGGTAAAAAAATCTTTGAAGGTCGTTTCTGGGGCGATCCGGGATTTATTCACCTCTGCTATGATATGAGGGGGATGGATGAGCTTAAATCGTATTGCGAATCAAAAGGATATCCATTCACAGTCGACAGCAAGAAGGCACATGAAGGAAACAGCTTTGACATGGGTGAAGCTGCAGGACACTTCTCATACATTGAGGACCCAGACGGAACACTTATTGAATTTGTTGAAACACACAAGGTGCCTTTGCTGAAAAAGCTTGGCTGGTATCTTGACCTCAGGCAGCGGGATCCCCAAAAATCATTACCCGACTGGATGCTTGGCATGATGAGATTTTCAAGAGTTAAAGCATAAAGAAAGGGATGCTCCGCAAGAGCATCCCCATAATTAGTAAAACTGAATCTAACTTTGTTTTGATTCTGACCTTTGTAAATGGCAATCTTACACGCTGGTTGCAGTTTCCTGCACCTTTCTGAAAACCCTCATAATGTTGCCACTCCAAATCTTTTCTATATCATTTTTTGAATATCCGCGTCTCAGCAATTCTTTTGTAATATTCTTCATTTCTGAAGCATTTCTGCAACCATCCACTCCTCCTCCACCGTCAAAATCAGTGCCTATTCCTACATAATCAATACCTATTACCTGCACCACATGATCGATATGATCTGCAATATCGCTTACAGTTGCAAGTTTCTCATATTTCTTCCTGATGGCCCTGAACTCGGTGCGCATTGTTTCCTTCCTTGCCTCTGTTGAAATTGTATCATAATCACCATATCTGGCCCTGAGTTCATTGAGACTGGCTTCCATTTCAGGATTTGGCTCCGCTGTCTTCAGGTAAGCGCTCAGTATGCAGATCTGTATTACACCTCCGTTAGCCTTGAGGGCCTGGAGCATATCATCACTCAGGTTCCTTGGGTTGCAGCAGAGAGCCCTGCATGAAGAATGTGAGGCAATTACAGGAGTTTTGCTTATTGAAAGAACATCATAGAATGATTTATCTGAGATATGAGAAACATCCACCATCATGCCCAGAGTGTTCATTTCCTTAACTACATCTTTACCGAAATCAGACAGGCCGTTGTGCTCTGTCCCCGCAGGGTCATTTGATGAATCACAGATATCATTGTTCCGGGTATGGCACAAGGTGATATACCTGGCTCCGAGATCGTAAAATTCTTTTACCCTGCTCAGATCCCTGCCTATTGGATAGCCATTTTCAAGCCCTATATAAGCTGCTATTTTTCCGTCCTTCCTGATACGGTATCCGTCTTCAGGAGTATAGGCAAGTTCAGCGACTGCTGAATTCTTCTCAACATTCTTATGAATAGCATTAAAAATATCAATAGCCTCTTTATGTACACGGGTAAAGGTTGAATCATTTCTTGGTCCCTGACCTGTAAATACAGCAAAGAACTCGGAATGGAGTCCTCCCTCAGTCATCCTGGGGAAATCAACACAGCCTTCATCATGCCTTACTCCCATATCGAATCCGGGATCACGGAAATCCATGGGGGTATCACAGTGAGTATCCACAGTCAGAATTGAAGCATGTATCTTGTCCGCTTTTCTGGCAAGCTGTTCTTCTGTAGTGCTGCACGATGACATCAGAACAAGAGCAGGTAATAGTGAAACGATTCTGTAAAACATGCTTTTCAACATTTTATTAACCATTGCAATATAGTTAAAAAGCAAAAGCCGGAAATTGGCTTTCAGATATTTAACCAAATTTAACAGAGAGGATTGAAGTTGTTGCTGGGTGCTGGGTACTGGGCGCTGGGTGCTGGGCAACGGCTCCTCAGGAATGTCAGCATTTGAGTTTGTATTTCGCCACTTACAGAAAAGACTAAGGGTAAAAACACTACTATATACGCCTTCAGAATAAGACATTTTACTCATAATCAGAGAAAATTCACTTCCTATTTTGGCCTTTCAAGAATCTGAAATTTATACTGCCTTTATGACGCCATTGCTTAGCCATCTTCTTATTCCCTTTATCATTGCCATGTTTCTTGCCATCAATATGGGAGGAAGCGGTACCGGGCCTTCTTTTTCAGTTGCTTATGGAGCCAATGTTCTTAAAAGGAACCTTATACCAGGCCTGTTTGGAATAATGGTTTTTCTGGGTGCAATTATTGCCGGGAAAAACACTGCAACAACAATTGGAAAGGAAATTATTGATCCGGGACTAATGACCTTTCCCCTTGTGTCAATAATTCTTTTTTCAGTATCAATATCCCTGCTAATTGCCAACCTTGCCGGTATACCACAGTCAACAAGCCAATCTACCGTTCTTGCTGTTGTCGCTCCTGCAGCATACTACAACAGTCTGAATTCCGGAAAGGTATTTCTTGAGGTAATACCTGCCTGGTTCATTTTACCAATTATTGCATATATAATCAGCTACCTGGCAGGCAGGTTCATATATAAGCCCATGCGGCGAAGGGGCCTGACGCAGTCCCGTGCACAGAATGCCAATCTTAAACCCGTATGGGAAGGGCTGATTATAGCAATGTCGCTCTATGTTGCATTTTCAATAGGTTCAAATAATGTAGCAAATGCTTCAGGTCCAATTGCAACAATGACAATCAATGAACTCAATCTGGCAGGTGACAAGAATTTTTTACTGATTCTCATCCTGTCCACCCTGCTTATTGCTCCCAATTTTGCAATAGGCAGTTCAATATTCGGGAACAAGATACTCAGGAATACAGGTAAGGAGATAGTCCTCTTCGGGAAATTTGAAGCTGTAATTATTGCATTTGTTTCGGGTAGCCTGTTACTTTTTGCATCCCTGTCAAAAGGAATTCCCACCTCACTTGTTCAGCTTAATGTTGCCTGTATCCTGGGAATAGGTGTTGCCAAATTAGGTCCGCGCAATATCTTCAGGAAAACCGAAGTAAGAAAATTCTTCTTTATGTGGATAATATCACCTGCTGTAGCCTTCGGACTTACATTGCTTCTGACCTGGATTGCTGACAGATCAGGTTTCCTGGGCTGACTTGCGCTGAGTTATTGTATTGATATGAACAGGCAGGCTACACTATAGTTTTGCCTGTTTTTCAAGATACTCAAATCTCTTTTTTACTTTTTCAATATAATCCGGAGAATAAGGCATCTTATCCTTGCTTGTTTTTTCAAAAAACAGCCTGTAGTATTTCAGTGCATTTACATTATCACTGAGCTTATCATCATAAATGTTTGCAATCATTAAGAGTATTCCGGGCATGCTGCTGATGTTATATGAATTTTTGTAACTCTGAATTGCATCAGCATTATAATCAGCTTCATATTGCGACAACCCGCACTGGAAATAAGTGTTGCCAAGCTGTACATAAAGCGGCTGCAGAATCTTAACCGCTTTTTTATAGTATACTGCACTCATCTTGGGATCACCCTCCTTAAGATAACATTGCCCCAGGTAGCTGCATGTCTCATAATCAGTTGTGTCGGCCTTGTGTGCAAGCAACAGGTAAGGAATTGCCCTTCCTGGTTCCAGATTATATGAGTAGCCAATACCAACTCTTTTAAGATAAAGTTTTGAAGTATCGCCTGATGCAAGAATAAGCAGATAATCATCCATTGCCCTTTTTGTATAATTTTTCATAAAGTATAACTGCGCACGACGTTCATAAAGATCCATATCAGCCGGATCAATCTTCATACCCCTGCCAAGAAGTGTAACGGCAGTATCCCAGCGTGAGGTTGAAGCATACAGATATGAGAGGTTTTTCAGGGCAGATGTATTGTTTTTATTTATGTCCAGCGATTTGCTGAAAAGGTACAGTGAACCAGTGAAATCACCCTTCCGGAGAAGAGCAAAAGCAGTTTTGTCGAGATAAGTACAATTAAGTGAATCTGTTGCAAGAAATCTCTGATATATGGGCAGAGCAGAATCATATCTGCCAGCCTGCATATAAATGTTTGTCAGGTAAAATGCATACTGCCAGTTCAGTGTATCCTGTGATAATAATCTTCTGAACATGGGCTCTGCCAGTTTCATTTTTTCATCAGCAAAATAACTTCGTGCCAGCCTGTAGGAGTAAACTGCATTTGCCGTATCGAGGCTGTAAGCAAGACGGAAAAATTCAACAGCCTTTTTTTCCTCCGGAATGTTTTGCCAGGCAAGTCCCATGCGGTAACAGAGAGCCGGGTTAAGACTATCGATATGCAAAATCCGGGTACAGGTATCAATTACAAGTCTGTATTCTTCCCTGACAAGCAAACTGTCGAGATACCTCAGTGTGTCTGATTCCTGCCCTGTTATTATCACGGATGTCAGGATCAGATAAAATGAAATAATAGCTTTTTTCATATCCCGTTTTCTCTCGTTATCGAATAATTCTATGGATTATTCATATAAAATTATAACGAAATATTTAGTTATACAAATAAATCTCAGAATTTTTACAATTATTAAACCGCTACGCGATAAAATGTATTTAACGGGAATTTTCCTACAAGACCATATCGCCTACGGCGAATAGAATCCTGAAATAACAAGCATTTTTGACACATGGCTTATAGCCCGTAGGGCTTAAGGAATTGTAGCTGAAGGGTTAAAATTTTATATTATACCTCGTAGAGGTTAAACAGACACAGGTATCAGGATTCTCATACAAATCACAAAAAAGCCCCTGACGTTTATAATCAGGGGCAGCCATGAAAAGAATGTTCAATGCTTTTTTGGACAGTAAAAAAGCTTCTTCAAAGTTTTACAACTTTATAGACGTTTACGAGAGATCCCCGTGTAATTTTCATGAAATAAATGCCTGGTGTCAGGCTGTTCAGGTCAAGGTTTGATTCAGATATTCCCTTATCAATAACAGCACTAAGCACTGTTTTGCCATTACCGTCAATAAATGCAACAGTCATCCCTGCTTCAACAGCTTCATCAAACTGAAGCATAAGACGATCACCTGCCGGATTAGGGTAAACCTTCACAACAAGCTGAACTCCGATTTTTTCCTCTACCGATGTAATAAATAATTGGGGCTGAAATCCATGTGCAAGTGTCAGATTGTTACCTGTATAAGCAGGCACCATGAGCTCACCAAGAGTCCATGATAAATTAATACCGGCTTTTGAATCTGACCCCCCGGCACTGGCAATTACACTGTTACCGGACTGGGATAAGGAACTGAGCGAGAAACCAAACACTAATACTATGATTATCAGTTGCTTCATTAAACAATCACGTTTAAAGACCCGCTAAAAAAGTAAAATTACAGCAAATCAGATCAAAATGCAATAAAAAATGGAAAAAACGGATGCCCCGGCAATAGTGCCGCAGGTCAGCTCTTACTATTTCTGTTTTTTGCTCTTCAAATATCCTTGTACCTTAGCGGTAAGGAAAAATCGAAAAAAGAACAGGAAAACAATCGCCCGTCCATGAAACTTAACAAATACAGCCTTGTAATACTTTCTCTTACAGGTGGTTTACTTTCCGGACTGGCATGGTCTGAGGTGTGCACCGGATTGGTTCTGCTGATCTCCTTTGTGCCCTTCTTCATAATCGGAGACCATCTTTGTGAGAACAGTAAAAGATATACACCAAATGCTTATTTTCTGATATTACTGCCCGGATTGCTTTTATTCAGCATCATAGTAATGGGCTGGATGCGTGTTGCCAGCATGGCCGGTGCAATTATGGTCATAACCGGACTGACAGTACTGATGGCTCTTACACTTTGGCTGGCATATATTATAAGAGTTCGCACGGGAAAGATTGCCGGCACTCTTGCTGTTTTTTCACTCTGGATGAGCTATGAACTTATCAGCCTGAATACCTTTTTCATCTCTCCATGGATGAATCTGGGGAACGGTCTTGCAAAGGATATTTTCTTCATTCAGTGGTACGAATATACCGGTACAGGAGGAGGTACGCTCTGGATACTGCTCAGTAACTCCCTTGCAGCGCATATAATAATAAGATATACAAAAGGGCTGAAGGTCAGAAATCAGCTGGTGGCCTGGATACTTCTTATCATTATCCCTTCAGGATTTTCAGCTTACAGATATCTTTCAGTAAATGAAAACACGGAACCTTCGCAGGAAGTGCTTATAATTCAGCCAAATACTGATCCGTATACGGAAAAATTTGTGATCCCGTTCAAAACACAGTTGCAGAAAGTAATCAAGATGGCCTCTGATCAGGCAAGTCCTGAAACTGACTGGATCATCACACCTGAAACAACTGTTGACGATCCCGTTAATCTCACTGACCTGAACAATGACAAATACATTCTGATGCTGAAAGGACTTGCAGAAAGAAATCCGGAAGCTTCAATAGTTGCAGGACTTGTAACTTACAGGCAATATACTTCCAAAGATGCTCCACCGACAAAAAGTGCAGTAAAAAGAGACACTTCGGGGTACTACTCTGATCATTATAATTCTGCAATACGGATCGACACCGGCAAGACCTTTGAATATTACCATAAATCAAAACTTGTACCCGGAATTGAGCGGCAGCTGTTAGGAACATCCGGGAAGCTTGTCAGCAGGCTGCTGCCCTACCTGGGTGGCACAGGGTGGGGATATGGCTGGCAGAATGAAAGAACAGTGCTTTCCCATCACATTAAAAACACAAAAATTGCACCCGTTATCTGTTATGAGTCAGTTTTCGGATCATTTGTTACAGGTTTTACCAGAATGGGAGCCGGAGCCATTTTCATAATGACAAATGACGGATGGTGGAAGAACACCGGAGGATACAGGCAACACCTCAATTATGCCTCTACCAGGGCAATCGAGAACAGGCGGCCGGTTGCAAGATGCGGAAATACAGGGATATCATGTTTTATAGATATCAGGGGAAAAATACGTCAGGAGACAGGATGGTACCAGGAAGCTGTTGTGAAAGGCCGGATAATTCCGGAAAACAGAATGACCTTCTATTCATTATATGGCGACTACCTGTATCGTATATCACTGTTTATTAGCATACTGATCGTACTTTATACCTTTGTCGCTCTTCCAGCCAGAAAAAAACAAAAAAAATCCGGGACCACGATGCAACCCGGAGGCAAGGTTTGTGTCTTTTAGTTCAGGTAAGCATAACAGGTGGACAATATTGATGTACATATTAATGCTCCGCTGATTGAGGAGTGCAGAAAAGGAAGCAGCAGGGCACAATACATGCTTTATAACCAGTATTCCAGGGCTATGTACAATGTAGCATTAAGGATGCTGAACAACAGGGAGGATGCTGAAGATATTCTGCAGGAAACCTTTGTCGATTGTTTCAGGAACATCGCTTACTTCAGGTTTGAGTCGACATTCGGAGCCTGGCTAAAGAAAATACTTGTAAACAAGTGTATCAATCATATCCGGAAGAAAAAAATCGACCTTAAGCTTACCGAAGAGCTGCCTGAAAGCGCCGATGATGAGGATGAGGAGACTGTTTATGACATATCAGGCATAATAAAAGGAATTGAAGAGTTGCCTGATGGTTACAGGATCATACTAACCCTCTATCTGCTTGAAGGCTATGATCATGCAGAAATTGCACAGATACTTGGAATAAGCGAATCAACATCAAAATCGCAGTATTCAAGAGCAAAGGACAGATTAAGAAATCAACTAACAAAAAACTGATATTATGGACCGGCTGGAAGAGTTTATCAGGAAAAACAGGGAGGCGCTGGATGCAAATTCACCTTCAGCAGATGTATGGAGGAAGGTCTCAGAGGAGATGAAACCAAAAAGATCAGTAAAAAGGTGGCTCGCTGCAGCAGCATCAGTTGCAGTGATCATAAGCATATCATTTATTTTCTATCAGATAGGAAAAACCAGTGTAAATCAGGAACTTGCCACAGCTTCAGGAAAGGAATTGCCTGCCAGGCTTCAGCTCAGGGAAGCGGAGGCATATTATACAAATCAGGTTAATGCACTCTACAATGAAGCTGAACCGCTTCTTGCATCAAATCCTGAATTGAAGAGTGAACTTAACAACGATCTTTCACAGATTGACAGTATTTATTCTGATCTTAAAAGGGACCTCAGGGATAACATTGCAAATGAAGAGGTTGTTGAGGCTCTTATCAGAAATTACACTATTAAAATTGAAATCCTTAAAGATATGCTTGCCATTCTGAAGGAGTATGACAACAATGAAAAAAAGAAAAGCCATGAGCTATAAATATATTTCAGTACTGCTACTTTCAGCTATAGCGTCTTTCAGTGCATTTCCGCAGGGAGCGACTGAAACCAGAAGCTATATGAAATCCTTTAAGGTGAAAAAGGATGCTGTTCTTGAGGTGAATAACAAGTACGGGAAGGTTGAAATCACTACATGGGACAAGGATTCAGCCAGTGTAAGGGCTGAAATAAGAGCCTCAGCATCAAGTCATTCAAAAGCTGACAAGATGTTTGATGAGATAACTGTAAAGATAACCGATGCGGGTAACCTTATCCTTGCCCAGACTGTTTTCAACCAGAGCATAAATGCCTTCCTTGAAAACTTCAAGGGAATGACCGGCAAGGTTATCAACTATGATTCACAGATCGAAATAGACTATTATATTAATATTCCTGAATACATGAATTTAAGGATTGATAACAGGTACGGAGATGTATTTATTGAAAAGACTGAAGGAAATACTGATCTGACAATTTCAAACGGTGACCTTAAGGCAGATGTACCGGGTAAAAGATGCAACATGAATCTCACATTCTGTGATGCTGAGATCACCTCATTCATTTCAGGCGACATCCAGGCCTCCTTCTCCGAAGTCACTATTGGTGATCTGAAAAAAGCCACAATCAAGTCAATCTCATCAAAATACAGAATCAATAACGCAGGCGAAATAGACATTGAATCAAGACGGGATGATCTGTTCATTGATAAGCTGGCCTCACTGTCGGGAGACTCTTATTTCACTGATTTTGAAATAGCACTGCTTACACAATCGGTAAATATTGTAAGCCGTTACGGCAACCTTGACCTCAATAATATCTCCAGGAATTTTGAAACCATAAATATAAATTCGGGATTCTCGGATGTATCAATTGAATTTGAACCTTCATCTTCCTACAATACCGAAATAAGGACTCTTAACAGCTTCCTGGCCCTTCCCTCTTCAATAAAAAGTGAAGAAAAAATTCTCAATTCAGATAAAAAGGAATATATGACAACAGGCACTGCAGGACATGATCCGGGAACACGCAAGGTTAAGATAGATGCCAACAGAGGTAAAATTTATATAAAATGACAAGCTTCTCATGCAACTTACGACTCCGGAACTTGTCTTTACAGTGTTAAAATAGAATAGAAATGAACAGAAAAATTATTATAGCAACATTCATTCTTACAATAATATCCTTTTCGTCCCTCATGGCCCAGTTTGAGACGCGACAGGCAGGAATAAGGATGGGGTACCGGGGAGGGATATTCTATCAGGTATCACATGATGCCGGAAATGCTGAGATTGCATATAATGGTATGCTCGGTTTCAACAACAACGGTATTCAGCTGACAGGCCTTAAGATTGTTTATGAAACAAGCATACACGAAATTTCCCCTGACCTTGTTTTCGCCTGGGGCTATGGAGGGCATGCTGGCTTCATGTATGATGATCATGTGAAATTCATGGGAGAAGATTATTATTTCCCGAATGACAGGTTCTGTCCAATGGTAGGTGTCGACGGCTTTGCTTCAGCTGAATACAGGTTTACAGATATACCACTGAATATCAGCCTTAATGTAAAGCCGTTCATAGAACTCACCTTCCCTTCATTCCTGAAAGTATACCCCTGGGATTTTGCCTTGTCGGTTGCTTATGTATTTTAAAAAATAAACAGTATAATTTCATGAAAAAACTAATTATCACATCATTACTACTTAGTGCATTTATCATTTCGACATTTGCACAGGAATCTGACACACTGTACGGACCATATAAGGAAAAGAAGCAGACAGAATATATGACTCTTTTCGGCAATAACAGGCCGGGAGGAGCTTATGGTGCATTCAGCTTTGGATATGCACAAATTGCTGATGAACATAGCGTTACGTTTGGAGGCCGGTTCGAATGGATAGCTGCCCAGGTTGTTGGCTTCGGATTTGGTGGCAAAGGATTCATAAATGAATATCATTATGAACCTGTTATTGACAGGGATGTGTTCCTTACAGGCGGTTACGGAGGTATGTATATTGAACCTATCCTCATGCCCCGCTTCCCTGTTCATCTTGCTTTTCCTGTTCTGCTGGGCGCCGGAGGAATATCTTATGTATCAAAGGATCTTGATTTCGAGGAGAATTTTATCGAGGATTCCGAGGCCTTTCTGCTTGTTGAGCCGGGAGCAGAGCTTGAGATGAACCTGACAAGGCATATCAGACTGGCATTCGGCGCATCATATATTTTTACAACTCCATTCGATATTGGAACTGACGGAAACACAATTGCCGGAGCAAAGGCAATGGAGGGGATTAACTATAATATAACCCTTAAGTTCGGTAAGTTTTAAGAAGGTTTCCCGCAGATTGCGCAGATCAACGCAGATGTATTTTAAAATCCTGCGAATATCTGTGTTATCAGCGGGAGATTTTTATTTGGACCTGAAGGCAGCTACTCCCTCATCAAGCCATTTTTTATATTCCTCAATATTGAGGTTAGTTGGCATGGGGTCGATAAGCGGATTACCTTCATGGTCGGCAATCACATATAATGGAAGTGCATTCGTTTTGAATTTTGAAATCTCAAGTTCCTCATTAATCTTTCCTATAGTCTTCTTCACCTTTCCATCAATCTGCGAAGTAATCCATTCACTTTCAGGCAACTGAGTCCTGTCGTCAACATACAGGGCGATAATTACAAAATTGTCTCGGAGGCGTCTCAGAACTTCAGGATCGGACCACACCTTAGCCTCCATTAACTTGCAGTTGGCACAGGCATGGCCTTTAAAATCGATAAATACCGGTTTATTCTGTTCCTTCGCGCAGGCAAGGCCCTGTTTAAGATCAAAATATCCTGTGAGTCCCAGTGGCAACTCAAAGATATCACCATGCCTGGGGTCTGAGCACAAAGCGCTTGAAGGAGTATTTGTAATTGAAGGCATCGTACCTCCCCTGTTTTGTGAGATCAGAAGGGGAAGGTTAAGCTGTGATTTCGATTGTGAAGGCAGGAATGATGACAATCCCGTTAGTGGTGCACCAAACAAACCGGGAACAAGGTATATAACAAATGAGAACACTGCAATTACAAGGAAAAGCCTGAAAGTACTAATAAAAGGAAGCTCACTGTCATGTGAGAACCTTATCTTTCCAAGCAGGTAAAAGCCCATAAGTGAGAACAATACTATCCATATTGCTAGGAAGAGGTCGCGTGACAGAAGTCCGAGATTATAGACACTGTCAATTGTCGATAGGAATTTCATGCTGAAGGCCAGCATAATAAAACCGAGTACTACTTTCACAGAGTTAAGCCAGCCGCCTGATTTCGGCATCCTGCTCATCACTGAAGGGAAAAGTGCGAAAATTGTAAATGGCAGGGCAAAGGCAAGGCCGAAGCCTAACATGCCTATTGTAGGACGCACAACATCTCCACTGGCTGCTTCAACAAGCAGGGCTCCCACAATTGGTCCGGTGCATGAAAATGACACAATTACAGTTGTCAGTCCCATGAAGAATGCAGCTAGCATTCCACCCTGGTCTACCTTTGAGTCAGCGCCTGATGCCCATTTATTTGGAAGTACAATCTCGAAAGCCCCGAAAAAAGAAGTGGCAAAAATCACGAACAGGGCAAAGAAGATTGTGTTTGGTATCCAGTGAGTGCTCAGGGCATTTGCGACGCCTGCTCCAGCGCTGGTAAGTGAGACGAGAATTCCAAGGGAGGAATATATAAGTACTATAGAGATACCGAATATAAGCGCTTTAAGTACGGATTTACCTTTGTTTTCCGATCCCTGTGAGAAGAAGGCCACAGTCATCGGTATCATCGGGAATACACATGGAGTAAGAACACCTGCAAAACCTGCAAGAAGTGAGATGAGGAAAAATTTAAGAAGGCCGCTGCCCTGCTCCTTCTGGCTGCCAGCAGAAGTAACAGTCTGTTCCTGTGCCCCAGCTACAGTGTTGCCACCACCGGCGATTGCAATTGAAAACTCCACATCCTTGGGAGGTGAGCAGGTTACATTGTTGCAGGCCATGTAGTTAAGTATTCCTTTCACGGTGAAGGAGGCTTCAGAAGAAATAATTTTCTGCCTGAACTCAGCTTTGGAGCTGAAAGTCTGTATTTTGAAGCCAAAAGCCTCATCCATCTTTTCGACAGGAGGTATTACTTCAAGTATTTTGCCATCAAGTTTATAGCCGGACAGTGTATCGAATGTGAATGATGTGGGTATCGGACCGCCATCAGGAACCGACATTCCATAGATGTGAGAGCCTTCCTCTATAGTGGCAGTAAGAACAACCTCGTACAGACTATCACCTTTCTTCTCATAGGTGAAATCCCATGTTACAGGATCAAAGATCTGAGATTCAGCATATAAGGCTAAGGATAACAGTGTCAGCATCAACATACTTTTCCTGAACATAACTTTGTCTGTTTAAGTTTTTGTTTAAAAGGCAAGAAAACAAATTCCGAAAAGAGATACAAGCAAGATCTGAAATTGTTCAGTCAGATGCAAGGTCAATCTCATTATCATAATGATCAAAGAAATGATATTCGAGCATATGATATGAAGTTGCGGATTGTATCTTAAGGCTTATCTTGTACTTAAAATTCCATTTCCTGCATACAGGGATAATCCCTTTTTTAAGATAGGCAGCAACAAAGGGATGCACATTAAGGATTATCTTGCGTGTTTTGATTTTGTCAACAATATATGCAAGGGTCCTTTCAAGCTCATCGGTAAAGAGAATTGTGGGTTTTGTTTCTCCGGTACCCTGGCATACAGGACATTTTTCATCTGTCACTATATTCATTTCGGGCCTTACCCTCTGGCGGGTGATCTGCATCAGCCCGAATTTTGTCAGAGGAAGTATGTTATGCTTTGTTCTGTCATTTCCCATTACCTCCTTCATCTTTTCATGAAGGAGCTGCTTGTTTTCATTCGACTGCATGTCGATGAAGTCGACAACAATTATCCCCCCCATGTCCCTGAGTCTCAGCTGCCTGGCTATTTCCACAGCTGCCTCCATATTAACCTCAAGGGCATTTGATTCCTGGTCGTTGCCTGAACGGGAACGGTTACCACTGTTCACGTCTATAACATGAAGGGCTTCGGTATGTTCTATAATAAGGTATGCCCCATGCTTGAAAGAGACAGTTTTACCAAAGAGAGCCTTGATCTGTTTATTGATGCCAAAATGGTCAAAGATAGGGATGCTTCCCTTGTACACTTTAACTATTTTTTCCTTTTCAGGCGCTATCTCCCGTATATACAAACGGACATCCTCGGCAAATGAAGCATCGTTGACATGAATGCTGTTAAATGTAACATTCAGCATGTCGCGGAGGATTGTTGAGGTCCTGTCCATTTCTCCAATGAAAAGCTTCGGAGATTTTATTTCCTTTTTGACAGTAAGGAAAGCCGATTCCCATTTTCTGACTAGTTCGCGCAGCTCGGCATCGAGTACAGCAACCTTTTGTCCATCGGCTACAGTTCTGACTATGACCCCATAATTTCGTGGCTTAATGCTCTGAACAAGAGTCTTAAGCCTGCTTTTCTCCTCCGAGCTTTCAATTTTCGATGAAACCGATACCTTATCGGAATACGGCATCAGAACAAGGTTCCTGCCTGCGAGTGATATTTCGGCAGACAGTCTCGGACCTTTTGTTGAAATAGGTTCTTTTGTTACCTGTACAATAACAGTCTGACCCTGAGTAAGGACATCAGTTATTTTTCCGTCCTTGTCAATATCCGGTTCAGGCTTGAATTTATGAACAGGAGGTACTCTCCCCTGTTTCTGAAGAGCAGTCAGGTAGTACTTCTGATGAGTTCTGAACTGAGCTCCGAGATCGAGATAATGCAGGAAAGCATCTCGCTCATAACCTACATTAATAAATGCAGCATTCAATCCGGGCATGATCTTCTTGACCTTGCCAAGATATATGTCCCCCACAGAGAATCGAATGTTTCGTTTTTCCTTGTTTAATTCAATAAGCTGCTTGTCTTCAAGCAGTGCCAACGAAACCTCGGATTCACCAACTTCGATGATTAAATCCTTGTTAACCACGTTTAAATATTGATCTGATTTTGAGTGTTTTCCCAAACACCCGGCCCCATACATAAAATAAACCTAAAGACCGTCAGATCTTTAGGTTTAAATAAAAGTTCTATGACCACTGGCTGATCTGTTACTTCTTCTTATGTCTGTTCTTACGCAAACGCTTTTTGCGTTTGTGTGTGGCCATCTTATGTCTTTTTCTTTTTTTACCGCTTGGCATGGATTATTACTTCTTAACGTGTGATTTAACTTTTGTAATAAATGTTTTAGCCGGCTTGAAAGCTGGAATATTGTGAGCCGGGATAATGATTGTGGTATTTTTTGAAATATTCCTTGCGGTTTTCTTTGCTCTTTTCTTAACGATAAAGCTACCAAATCCCCTGAGATATACGTTATTACCCTTAACCATAGAATCCTTAACTGTATCCATCAGCGCTTCTACAGTCTTCTGTACGGTCACCTTTTCAATACCAGTGTTCTTGGCAATTTCGTTAACAATGTCTGCTTTAGTCATGTTCGTGAAGTTTAAAATTCAACAAATTATTTTGTAATGCGTTTTTTCAACTGTGCAAATATAGAAATATTATTTGTTTAAATAGAAACACTTACATAATAATTTTTTTCTTTACTTTTTATTATTGCCTTAATTCCAATGATATAGGAAAAGCATTCGCGCCTGCCAATAGTTAAATAATTATAAATCAGATGCCTTTCTCAATGTGCCTTAATGTTAATTAATTAACACAGAATGAGGGGATGCAACTATATTACTATATGATTTTTTCTTAACTTTACATCCTGCTATCTGCAGCGTAACTTAATTTACAACTATATGTCTATCAACAAAGTAATACTTGTCGGGAATGTCGGAAAAGATCCTGTTGTACGCTATTTCGACAAAGGAGTTGCAAAAGCAACCTTCCCCCTTGCAACAAGTGAAACATATACAAATCAGCAGGGTGAAACAATAACATCAACCGAGTGGCACAATATAGTACTCTGGAGATCGCTTGCAGAGGTTGCTGAAAAAACTGTTAAAAAAGGTTCCCAGCTCTATGTTGTGGGTAAGATCAAGACACGCTCCTATGTAGATAAGGATGGTGTGAACAAGTATATTACAGAAATACTGGCTGATACAATGCTTGTTCTTGAGAAGAAACAGTCTGCTCCAGGCATCAATACTCCTCCCGATCAGGGCAAAAGCGAATTTAATGGCAGGCAGGTTAATGAGCCTTCCGGTAAATATGCAGCTGCTTCAGGCAAACAGAATCCGCCAAAGGATAATATTCCTGAGAACTTCCCCGACCAGGAAGGAGTTCAGGGAAATGATCCCTTCCAGGGTTCAAATGAGGATGATCTGCCATTCTAGCTGATGCAATATAAAAGATAAATCAATTGGAGCCTGCATATCAAAATTCTGTTCTGTCTGCTATGGATGCAACAGGTGCGGTTTTGCCCCACCTTAAGATCGTATCCGAGTTTGTTGTATTCGGACTTCTGCTGTTCGGATCAGGATTAATGTCAGGATCAGAGGTTGCCTATTTTTCGCTCCGTCCCGAGGATGTTGAAAAACTTAAAAATAACCAACATAAAAAAGCAAAGGCGGCAATCAGGCTTTATAATAATCCTGAAAAACTTCTGAGTACAATACTTGTTGCCAACAATACAATAAACATTGCAATAGTGCTTCTTGCTGCATTTATCAGCTCCCAGCTGTTTGATTTCAGTGAAAAGCCTGTTCTCGGTTTCGTTATAAATGTTGTTTTAATTACATTTATTCTCCTGTTCTTCGGCGAGGTTATGCCAAAAGTGTATTCAAGCAGGATACACTACAGGTTTGCCCTTTTTATGGCACTGCCTCTTACATTTCTGCAGACCATCTTCAAACCGGTAACATCATTGCTTATTCACTCAACTGCCTTTGCAAAGAAAAGAACCGCCAACCAGCGAACCAATATCAGTATGGATGATATTTCCGATGCCCTTGAACTTGCTTCCGACGATATTGAAGAGGATGAGAAACTGCTCAAGGGAATAGTAAATTTCGGCAATATTAATGTCAGCGCTGTAATGTGTCCGAGGATAGACGTTACAACCCTTGAAATAAAGGATGGCTTCGACAAAGTTGTATCTGTTATTGTTGAATCCGGCTTCTCACGGATTCCCGTTTATTCAGGCTCCTTCGATTCAGTAAAGGGGATTCTATATGCCAAGGACGTTCTGGCCTATACGAACTACCCGTCAGAGTTCAGGTGGCAATCGCTTATCAGACCACCATATTTTGTGCCGGAATCGAAAAAGATAAACGACCTGCTGAAAGAGTTTCAGACAAAAAAGATACACATGGCCGTTGTAATTGATGAATATGGCGGCACTTCAGGCATAGTAACACTTGAAGATATTCTCGAGGAAATAGTCGGGGAAATAACGGACGAAAGCGATGAGGATGAGATTCTGTACAAGAAAATAGACGATAAGGTTTTTATCTTTGAAGGCAAAATTCAGCTAAATGATTTCTGCAGGATACTCGATATAAGTGAAGAGACCCTTGAAAATATCCGTGGAGAAGCGGAAACACTAGCAGGCCTGATACTTGAACTGACAGGTGAGATTCCTCAGAAAGGTAAAAAAATAGAAACTGAAAACTTGAGTTTCAGCATTGAATCAGCTGACAGAAGAAGAATAAAGGAAATAATCGTTGAAAGAAAAGATATAAAACCGGATGCAGAAAAAATATAATGTGACAATTGCTGTTGTGCTGATACTGATGCTCACATCAGTCTGCATACTTCCGGGCTGCAGGAAAGTTAACGTACCAAAACCAAGAGGTCATTTCAGAATCGACCTCCCGGCTAAAAAATATACAACCTTCG
>ERZ1645192.169-NODE-169-length-48416-cov-6.818325_pt1 | contig 48416 bp, 40 predicted proteins | sample MGYA00575354_ERZ1645192 | MGnify/ENA primary metagenome ERZ1645192 (study PRJEB40844, sample SAMN11349763) | freshwater sediment metagenome | isolation source: river sediment | host: Sediment | place: India: Faizupur Khadar , New Delhi | collected 2017-02-21 ... | reverse complement strand
CCCCGTACCGTTCTCCGTAACACAGGACAGTACGCGTTGTTCCCTCGACGTTTCCCTTCTAATGACGGCAGGGGGCGCAGGGTGTGCCCGATTTGTCTATAGCCCGGATGAGTGGCGGTCCCAGTTCATTGATCGCACCGAGATAGTGGAATTCGCCTGCATCGAGGATACCTGCGTCGGCGTGATCGAGAAGAAGGGGATCTTCGACCGCCTGCTGGCATTTAGAGGCTACGCAGACCACTCACGCGAAGATGTTTTGAAAGCATGCTGCGCAAAAGCGCTCAACAACAGCAGGCGCCTTTTCTTCTTCACGACATCATCGTCACTCAAGGATTATGCTGTCGAGATCGGTTTTGAGCGGATACCGGGATACATAACGGCCCTCATCGCACACGAGGGGGCCTTGAAAACGGTCTTTCGGGAATGCCCGGACGGAAAGATCACCCCGGTTGATCTCTACGACCCCGGCAGCCCCCGGTATATCGGCGAATGGGACCTCACGGCCGGGGACAGAATGTGAGGACGGCTAACGGCGTACGGCCAACGGCAAACGGGACAACAGATACTTTTCTTTTTCCCCTTAATAGTAAATAACAGGATTTTCACGTCTACAAAATCTCCTCAATGACTTTCTTTTTTCTTTTCCGTTAGCCGTTAGCCGTTATTCCAAATACACATCCCCGTTTATCGCCGGTTTCGTCAATTTCTTCCCTTTCTGCTTTTTAATGACGTCTTCAGGCCCGAGGGCATAGAGCGGGCTTATTTCGAGCCGCGTCCCTTCGGGGACATCAATGCCGGCGCGGGTGAGCCAGCGTCTATGCAGGGCCGTCAATGCCGCCCGGGCTGTGTCCGGAGAGTCGTTGCCCTCCTTGTTCTTGACCGGCGCGAACTCATCCTCCCTTGTGACCTCCATGCAGCATGTCTTCTGGGCGAAGGGCAGTGCGTCGAATACGAATGTCTCGAATTTGCAGACGTCGATGGTTGCCGGTTCCCAGTCGGACGATACGATGTAGGCCGACTTCTTTGCGCAATGGTACGGCAGGGCAAAGCCGTTTTTGTTCAGTTCCCGTATGAAGGACAGGGAAAAGATGTGAATGGCTGTGTTCCCGGCCCAGTAGAGGATCTCGCCCCCGTCATCAAGAGCGGACATGTATCTCTCGTCGAGGTCGCTGTATTCGGCGATAGCATCCTTTCCGTTGAGCTTCAAATACACACCGACCTTTTCCTCGATGCTTCTGCGCCTTACGACCTTTGTGGAAACCTGCGAGAGTGCCTGCCGGTGGTGCCCGAGAAAGAGCGGGTCGGCGATCCTCACTAAAGGATTGTCGACCTGGCAGTAGAAGAGTTCTTCATAGCCAGAATCGATCATTTTGAACAGGAGCCCGGAATCCCACAGGGCCTTGAGGGAGCCGCCGTGCCCGTCGGGGCTCGTGTATAGGTGTATGTTGTCTTTCATGATCAGCCTGCCGTCAGGCGAAACGGCGGGAAGGACCCCCTGAGGGAAAAAATGGACGGCGTCGGGGCCGAGGCCGAAGAACCCGTTCTGCCTGAAGAAACCGACGGTGTCCTGGTGATTGTCCGTGCTCGTCATGATCAGGAGAGGAATAGGGACCCGGTACCGTGTGGAAAGCGCCCTGACCTGTTCCGAGAGCAACTGGAAAAGCGTCTTGCCCCTGACGGGTGATAGAGGGAAGGTGCCTTTCGGGCCCTCGAACCCCAGACGTGAGCCCTGTCCCCCTGCCACAATGAGAACGGCCACCTTTTGCTGGCGCAGGAGCGCTTCTCCTGTTGCAAGCACGGCCGATGCGTCGGTATTCTGAGGTGCGCCCTTCGGGACACAGATGATATCGGGCGGGCTGATCATCGCAGGATCGACTGCGCCGGGGTTTGCCCCGCAGAATTTTCGGTAGAGTTGAAAGGCAAGGTGCAGGTCGAGGTCCCTGTTCGCATCGAGAAAGGACCGTTTGTGATGCGACGAAAGTGACCTGTAATGATCAAGGATATGAAGCTGTTCGAAGAGCTCCAGGGTGCCTAGGAATTCCTGGTCGGTCATGTTTGGGTCCCCTATAAAATCTTACAAGATTTTACCGTCCGGTTGCAACATCCTGTCGAGCTCGAGCCGGAAGGCCGGAAAACCGTAATATATGCAATACACGGTCACCGTGTGCATTTAAGTTAATTTCCTTTTGCACGATAAGATATTTAGTTTGGCAGGAACCTGAACCCCGAATAATGGAGGTTATTCTATGAAGGTACTCGTTGTTGACGACTTTGCGACGATGAGAAAGATCATCAAGAATGTCTTGAAGCAGATCAATATTGAGAACGTTGTCGAGGCGGAAAATGGCAAACACGCCCTCGGCGTCCTGGCCGGCGACAGCGTCGACCTTATCATAAGCGATTGGATCATGCCCGAGATGACGGGCATAGAGTTCCTGAAGGCCTGCAAAGCCGATGACAACATCAAGACGATCCCCTTTATCATGGTCACCGCCGAGGCACAGAAGGACAATATTATGGAGGCGATAAAGTCGGGTGTCGATAATTATATCGTAAAACCGTTCACCCCCGACAAACTGCGGGAAGCGATAGACAAGGCAAAGGCCAAGGTCGGAAAATAACAACGCCGGAGGGAATCGATGGACGTCAAATATATTAACCCGTTTATCATGGCAGCCCAGGCCGTCTTCAAAACCATGCTGGGAATAGAGGCCACTCTGAGCAAGCCGGTGATAAAGACAAGCCGCACCACCTCCGGTGAGGTGACGGGTATCATGGGCCTGGTCGGTGATAAAAAAGGTACCATTACGATCAGCTTTCAGGACAAGGGCGCCCTTTTCATATACAAGACGCTGATCGGTGACGAATCAGAGTCTGTCAATTCGGACGTCGTTGATGCCATTGGCGAGATAACGAACATAATCTCGGGACAGGCCAGAAAAGAATTTGAAAAGGCCGGGATCAACCTCAAGGCCGCGATCCCCATGGTTATCGTGGGAAAAGAGATCGAACTCAATTTCATCACGACGCTCCCGATCGTTCAACTGCCTTTCAATTTTTCAGTCGGAAACGGAACGCAGGAGGTAATGTTCCTCGATTTCTCGTTCGAATAGCAAAGGCCCCTTGCAGCTCGCGGCATGAAGGCACCGCATCCATGTCAGGCCTTCGCAATGAGGAGGTCGACGAGAGCGGCGAGCTCGGGAAGCTTCTTAAGGTCCGATGCAATGGCGTCGATAACGGGTTTTTTTCGAGTGCTCCTCGAAGCCTGCAGTTCGAGGGTCTTGAGGTCGATAACAAGATTGGACTTTTGCTCCGCAGACAATGAGGCATCATTGTTTACCAGCATTTCGAGGCTTGCGATAATGTGATGGAGGTCTTCGCGCGCGGGCCCGGCAGAGGGAACGCGCGTGGTTAAATCGGGCGCGTCTCCCGCGTGCGGCTGCGCAAAACCGGAATTCGGTACCGGCTGGTCCGAAGTCTCGAATTCTATGCCGGAAGGTCCGGCGGACTTTCCAACCCTGGAGGCGACGAATCTCTGGTATTCACCAATGATCCCGGTCTCCCCGCCGCTTGCCACACAGGCCTCTCCTTCGGGGGTGATGGTAGCGCTGAGCGCTGTTGCGTGATCGAACACGAGAAGGATATAGCCCTTTTCCTCGAGGAGGTGGCAGGCATCGACGACCTGGCCCAGGTCCTCGATGCCGAGATTTCCGGCCACTTCGGTGAGCGAGATGAAAAAGTTCGGGTGCCCGAGCGCCTCGGTCTCCGCGTAGGAGGCGACGAGCAGCAATTCAGCCAGTTCATTCAGGCTTAAGGGTTCCATATGCGTCGTTATTATAGCGGCTGGAGGGTGGGGTGTAAAGAATAAATAATGGGCTATAGCCCATTATTTATTCTCTGCTTTTTAGTGCTTCCTTGACCGAGATAAAGAAAGACGCGATGAGGCTCAGGATCCCGCCGAAGATCAGAAGGGATTTTTGCAGCGACCACGAGTTCGGGAAGAGCGAAATGTCGAACCGGGACACGATAGCGTTCAACTGGTCGGAGACGAGGGGGTAGATGAAGATCCCAAGGAAAAAGACGATAGAAAAAAGGATCGACGAGTGCTTCAGGAACTTCCAGCACGCGGTTATCATTTGTGCGGATATTTCGAGGTATTCCACGGAGTTTTCGACTGATGACAGTTCACGTGATATCTCCTGGCAGGCATCGTGGCAGTTCTGAAATTCGGCGGACGATGCAAAAATGCGTACGTCCCCCATACCCCTGAGCGATGTCGTGAGGTGATCGAGCTGTCGCCTGTGCCTCTGTATGAAATGAGGATAACGGTATGACGCGAGGAACTCATTCACTCTGTCGATCCGGAGTTTGAGCGTCCGTATATTGTCGGTTATCATGTGGACCTGTTCGTTGAGGGCATTCTTGCACATGATCCTGACACTGCTGCACTTCGATGGAACATCGAGGCAGGCTGCATAGCTTTCGGACAGGGCCAGCCGCTCTATCTCGACGAGAAGCGGGTCGATCGTTTCACGTGTTTCCCGGGCAAGCAGCGCGCGTACCTTTGCGATCTCCTTCTTTGCATCCTCGAAATGGCCGGCAGCTTCCTTCTTTACCTCGAGGAGTATTTCAAACACGTGGGGATAGATGACATTTCTCCATGCGTTGAGTTCCGGGTCAATGAGCGCGATCACAAAATAATCCCTCTGGTCCCTGACAAGCCCGATGAGGCGCTGTACCGCCGACCTCTCGCTATTGTCGGTGAACCTCTGGAGAACGTCCTCGTACCGGGCTTCCCTGCATGTGGGGTCGACTGCCAGGATCGCGCTTATCATTTCCCTGTAGCGTTTCTGGTCACCGCTAAATTTGTAGAGACGTGCGAGCATGAGTGAGACGTACGTCTTCGGGATCCCCGCGTCGGCACATTCGAGCGCCGTCTCGAAGTCGTTGCGTGCTGCCCCGGGGTTGCCGTTCTCTATATTGAGGAACCCTGATACGCACCACGCCTTGTAATCCCTCGGTTTTCGTTCCAGCGCCAGGTTGACGAAGGACCGCGCCTTATCGAAATTCCCCACGCGGAGCGAATCTTGTGCCAGCCATGCAAACCCTCCCTGGTTCTCGATAATGCCGGAGAGCATCGTCTCCCAGGATTTTGCATTTGTGTTCCAGACCGTCCGATGAAAGCGAAGCTGGTAGACCTTCTTGAGGTCGTAGAAGGCGTGTGCGATCAACTCCTGTTTTGTGGGCTCCGATTCCGCGGAAAGCATCTGGGGAGAGGCCTTGATATCGTCGGAAGGGTTCTGGATCGACCGGGCGAGCTCTTCGATGGCCTGGATGGAGAAGTAGCCAAGTTTACCCAGGGGCCTTTCGGTCTCTTCGAGGCCCTTTGAGGGGCACGATGATGACATATGACGACTGCTTCCGCAATAAAAGCACATCATGGCGGATAGTTCGGCTGCAGGGTCCCCTGCCGGCTGAGAGGGGACTTCCGCCTCGTTTGCCATATCGAGCAGCGCATAAACATTGCCGGCCTCCTTGAAGCCGGCCGCCTCTTCACCCGATACCCGGTAATAATTGCTCATATAATGGAAAACTTCCGGGCTGACATAGATGCCTCCGAACGCCACTCCGTCGAGATCGTTCCCTGCACCGTGGGAAAGGACTTTTTTTTCGTCGAGCACGGAGGCGGACCTGACGTATATTTTTACAGGCAGCTGCCCCTTGTCGGATGGGTAACGGTTTAATAGACGGGAAAATATGGCCTGCGAGGCGCTGACCGCGCCGTGAATCGTATCATACACAGCAACGAGGTCGTTTCCGGGCGTCCGGTTCAGAGACACGCAGGGTTTCAGAGGGCTGCCGTTCGTTCCGGGGGCGGGGGTATTGATGTCCTCTTCAGTGATCCTGAAAGAGACACGCGCAGCGTCATGGGCCATGATGACGAAGACCTTCTTTGACGGGGCCGCCGCGAAGGCATGTTCCCAGATGACCTTGTAGATCTTGAGGCCGTCGGGAACTTTCTGCATTTTCCAGAAATCGATGCCTTCAAACTGGATCGACGGAAGTTGCTTTGTGCTCTCGAATATCTCCTGGGAAACGAATATCTGGTCGCTGCCCGCCAGGTTGGTCAATTTTGCGGCGACATTGACCACGTCACCGTAAATATCCGTGTCCTCCACTATGACCCGGCCGTGGTGGAGGCCGACCCGGACATGTATACGGTCCTCTTCGATGCTTTCCATGTTATGAAGGAAGAACTTTTGCTGGATCTTTATGGAGGCATTCAGTGCATCGACCGTTTCCGGAAAGTAGACGAGGACCGAATCCCCGACTTCTTTTATAAGCCGTCCGCCATAGGTCTCGATGATCGACATTGCCATGCGGTGATGGGTCCTGAGCATCTCCCTGCCGCGGATATCGCCATGGGTCTTGAAAAACGTTGTCGAGCCGACGACATCGGTGAAAAGGACCGCAATATCCCGCATGGTGGCGTCGGGATAGGCCTCGAGGAGCGAGGACAGGAAGTTCCCGACCGGCTTTTCCGTGGATGTAATGTCAAGGCTCACAAGATGGTTATCGGCAAAAACGGCAAACGGCTAAAGAATAAAGAACGGCTAACGGCAAAAGGCTAACGGAAAAAACCCATCCACAAAAACTTTTCAGTTGACAGAAAAAGCAGAGAGAACTTTGCTTTGTTAGCCGTCGTCCCCATCCGGCCTGTACGCCCGGGCCCTTTTCTTGTCCGCCGTGTGGTGTTTGAGGCGGAGGACCTTTTCTTTGGCCTTGCGGGAGCGCCGGCGTTTCTGGCGGCGTATGCGCTCGCGTTCCTGCTGTTCCCTGCTTTCCTTCCCGAGCAGGACGTTCTCGATCTTGTCGGCGAGTATTCGCCGGGCGATGAAGCGGTTGAGGGCCTGGGAGCGCTCTCTCTGACACTTGACCTCTATGCCGGTCGGGACATGCTTGAGGTAGACGCAGGTCGACACCTTGTTGACATTCTGCCCCCCGTGGCCGCCTGAACGCACAAAACGCTCAATAAGGTCCTTTTCATCTATCCCGAGGTCCTCGAGCCTCTGTCGGAGGGCCTTTTCTTTCTCGGGGCTGACGGAAAATTTTAACGGTTCGGACATAATAAACCCCGGCTACAGGCAACAGGCAATGGGCAATAGGAAAAGCCAAAAGAAACCGGTGATAGGTAATAGAGGGGGTTCACCGGGATTGACGTTGGGTTCCCCATAGCCTATCGCCCATAGCCCATTGCCTATCATTAACATATATCATCATTCTGCGCAGGGAAATCAAAAAGTGGCTTGTTGCCGGAGGTTTGGGAATTATTTGCGGGTTGAAAAGTAATATCAGGTACCGGGTTGTCCGGAATTTTCAGGAATGTGGGGGAGGATATATGATAATTGACCGAGGACCTGGTGCCGTGATGTTATGCGTGGCAATGCTGTTTTTGGCCTGTGTATTTTCCGGATGTACGCGGCCGGCGCCGGTCCATGAGCGGCCTGTTCAGGATGCGCATTATCAGAAAGAAATGGAGGAGATCAGGAAGAGCATGCGGGGTGACGTGAAGATCAGGTTGAAAAGGGACGGTAAGGGCGCGTATTCGTGGGAGGTCTCCGGAAAGGACCCCTACGAGATCGTTAAGACGAATAGTGTTCTCAGCAAAAAGATCAGTAACGATCAGCGCGGACAAGACCGATAGAGCGCGCGTAGCGGGCCACTTCCCCATGCTCTTCAGCCGTTATCCTCCGGGCGATCTCCGGCGTCTCTCGCGCCACGTGACAGGGGTAGTACTGTGACATGATATTGACGTACGAATTTGTCGATATGCCGGCGATAAAATCGAGCACGGCCTTTGAGTCGGCGACTGCGGAGGGCATCTGGAGGTGCCGTATAACGAGGCCCCTCATGGCTATTCCGCTCTCGTCCACGATGAGGTCCCCCACCTGCCGGTGCATTTCACGTATGGCTTCCCGTACCACCTCCGGATAATTCTCCGCACGGCAGTACCGGGAAGCGAGCACGGGGTCCAGGAATTTGATGTCCGGCATGTATATGTCGAATATACCGTCGAGCAGCCGTATGGTGTCGGGGGAGTCGTATCCGCCCGTGTTGTAGACGAGGGGGATAGTGAGGCCTTTTTCTATGGCAAGGGGAAGGGCCTTCAGTATCTGGTGGACATAATGGGTCGGGGTGACGAAATTGATGTTATGGCACCCTTTGTTCTGCAGGTCTATCATAACCTCCGACAATGCGGCGGTCGGGCAGCTTATCCCTTCACCCCGGATGCTGATCTCGTAGTTCTGGCAGAAACTGCAGCGGAGGCTGCAGTGCGTGAAGAATATCGTGCCGGAACCTCGTGTCCCGGTGATGGGCGGCTCTTCCGCAAAATGGGGTGCGGCGGATGAAAGGTAGGCCTCGTAAGGCGCCTGGCAGTAGCCCCGGTCCCCGGCAGCCCTGTCGGCCATGCACTGCCTCGGGCAAAGCATGCAGGGCGCGGCTCTCGTAAGAAGCTCTTCAAGCCGGTCCGCGATGGCGTCCTCTTCGTATAATTTCAGATATGAGGGAAAATCGATCATGAACTCTTTAAAATTATCATATAATGGTTTAGTATTATAGCATAAAGCGTCTTTAGCGGGGGTACGGGATGAAGTTTGAATACACTATCAGGACCTATTCGATGGACCAGCTCAGGGATGCTGGTGTCGACATCGACGAAGAGAACAACATCGTCTACGCATGCAGGTCTGACGGTGAATGCGAGATCCATGCTGTCGGCATCGAGCAACTCAACAATCTTTCGGGGATGCTCAACGAAATGGGAAGCGAAAGCTGGGAGCTTGTCGAACTGTTTTTCCATCATTCAGGAATAGTCACTTTCTGGAAGAGAGCGGTCAAAGCATGATATATATGGGAGGACCTATATGCCCCTGACGCCATGGAGATCCATGTGGGATACGCGGTTCCCTTCTTTGCGGGAAGAGATGGACAGGGTTTTCGAGGACTTTTTCGGCAACACCGGGTTTACTTCATTTGCCGGGAAGAACTGGCTGCCCCCCGTCGATATCATTGATAATGACAGGAACATTATGGTTATGATGGACCTGCCGGCAGTAAACCCTGAGGATATTGCGGTCACGGTGATGGAAGACACGCTGACGATAGAAGGCGAGAGAAAGCAGCGGCTGGAACTCAGGGACCGGGATTATTACCGGTCTGAGAGGATGCACGGCTTCTTTTCGCGGACAGTCTCTCTTCCGGGCAGCGTCCTGGGGGACAAGGCGTCCGCATCATATAAGGACGGGGTCCTGACCATCGTGCTGCCGAAATCTGTGAAGGAAACCGTGAAAGAAATAAAGATCAGCATAGAGAATGCCAAACCCGCAAAGATAACTGCACGGACGGCAAAGCAACGGAGGAGATCATGAAAGAAAGGGTCCAGCAGGTGATCGACAAGATACGGCCACTCCTGCAAAGGGATGGCGGCGACATTCAGCTCGTCGATGTTGTCGACGGTATCGTGAAGGTCAGGCTTCAGGGGGCGTGCGGAAGCTGCCCCATGAGCGCAATGACGCTGAAAATGGGTGTCGAGAAGCAGATCAAGCAGGAGATCCCGGAGATCAAAGAAGTGGTTTCCGTGTAGCAGGGGGCGTTTTGCGCGGCAGGGGCACGCGCCTTTGTCGATACGGCCTATAATGTCTCCTGAGAAACGTTTATTCATAATAGATGATGAGAAAACCCTCCTGATCGTCCTGCAGGAATTCCTGCAGCAATTCGGGCTCGAGGTCTTTACGTACGAACGGATGCCGGACCTCGGGAAGGAGCTTGCAGAAAAGAAGCCTCATGCGGTTCTTCTCGATATAGTCCTGCCCGGTGTCTCCGGGATAGAGATACTCAAGGCCATAAAGAAGATAGACCGGCGTATCCCCGTTATCATGATGACGGGATACGCCGAGGAATCGGAAAGGCTTGCTTCGTTGAGCAACGGGGCATACGCGCTCCTGTCGAAACCGTTCAAGAGCTTCGAGGAACTGTTCCATATCGTCAATAACAGCATGGACCATTACATGGAGATCCTGCGCACGGAAGAATTGACCGCGCAGGTCGAAGAGCGGTACAGGCACGAAAAGATCAACATCCTCGAACTCGAATTCTTGAAAGACCTTCAGCGGATGATCGGTGAGACGGGCGATCCCGTTTTTGTCCTCAGGAACGCAAACACGCTGTTGCGCAGTTTCCTCGATTTCGAGTATTTCGGTGCAATGCTGATGGGCAGCCAGGATGCCGACATACACATCCTGCCGGAGGGTGAACGCGATCCGCTGCTGCACCGTGCGATGGTCTCGGCGCTGGCGGGAGGAAGGACGGGAGCAGACACTGCATCGGGGTTTTCCATCGAATCCGCCGTGTCGGAACTGAGGACGAACAACCGCTTTTTCGGGTACGCTGCCCTCTACAGGAAGGCCCCTTTCAACACTGAAGAAGCTTCGATTTTTTCCCGTTTTTGTTCACATATCGCCCTGACGCTGGAAAAGATAAGTCTTTTCGAGGAGATACGGAACCTGTCCCGCCACGATGGACTAACGGGGGCTTACAATCACGCCTGCATCGTGGGGGAACTGGCGGCGGAGATACAGCGTTCACGCCGCTACGAAGGGCCGTTCTCGGTGATATTGTTTGATATCGATGATTTCAAGCTGGTCAATGACCGGTACGGGCACCTCGTCGGGGACCATGTTCTCAGGGAGATAACGCGGATAAGCAAAGATAATTTGAGGGCGATCGATAAGATGGGCAGGTACGGAGGGGAAGAATTCCTCATTATTCTCCCGGAGACGGACGCACAAAAGGCGGCCCTCGTGGCAGAGCGTCTCAGGTCGGCGGTCGAGAATGCCACGTTCGAGCTTGACGGCAACCAGGTGCATGTGACGATGAGCGGAGGCGTCGCGACCTACGTGAACGGCCGTGAGGACAAGGACCTCATCAAGGAGGCCGACGACAATCTGTATCGCGCGAAGGGCAAAGGGAAGAACAGGATATACTATGATGGATCTCGATAAAACGATCGAATTGCTGAGGAATTTCCTGAGAATTGACACGACTAATCCACCGGGCAACGAGGAAAAGGCGGCACTTTTCCTGCAGGACATCCTCCGGCGGGAAGGGATCCCGGCGGAGGTCTACCAGGCCGTGGCGGGCCGTGCGAATGTACTTTCACGTATAAAAGGAAGGCTCGACGGCAAGCCGGTCATTCTTCTCGGCCATATAGACGTCGTACCGGCAAAGCGCGAGGAGTGGGCGTGCGACCCGTTTGCCGCCGAGATAAAAGACGGCTTCATATACGGCCGGGGTACGATAGACATGAAGGCGCAGGTCATTTGCCAGCTTGTCTCTTTCATTGAACTCGCCAGGTCAGGGGTGGCCCCGAAAAGGGACATCATTTTCCTTGCAACGTGCGACGAGGAGGTCGGTGGAAGTCACGGGGTCGAGTTTATGCTCGATAGAGTCCCCGGGCTCAAAGATGCCTCATTTGTGCTGAGCGAAGGAGGCTGCATGTTCGAAGAGAACGGGTCCGTGCATGCCCAGATCTCCGTTACGGAAAAGAAGCTGGCCCAGTTCATACTGAAGGCCTCCGGGCGGGGAGGCCATGGATCGACGCCTCACGGCGACAATGCCAACGAAAAGATCGTTGCGGCCTCCCGGAACATCCTGTCTTACAAGTGGCCCCTCAAGGCCATGCCGGTGACATCGGCATATCTTGATGAAGTGCTCAAAGAGCAGTTTCTCGGAAATGCGCAATTCCCCGGATTGAAAAAAGCCCTTCAATCGAAGAAATGGAGAGATTGCCTGGAGCGCAACGAGATCTATAATTCAATTCTCCGCAACACGGTGACGCTGACAATTTTGAAAGGCGGCGAAAAGGTGAATGTCATTCCGTCCGAGTCCTGCGCATATTTCGACGCGCGGCTTTTGCCGTCCGAGACGCATGCGAGGTTTTTTGCAAGGGTTAAAAAGCTCGCTGGCGACGATGTCGTGATCGAGCGGATCGGTGAAAATATCCCGTCACCGACGCCTTCCCGTTACAATTCGTTGTTTTTTCAGGGAATTAAAGAAGCCATACGGTCTGTGAAGGGCAATATTCCGGTCTTGCCATTTGTCACGACGGGGGCGACGGATATGAGGTACTTCAGGGGCCTCGGCATACCCGCGTACGGCTTTTTCCCGGTCACCCTGACCAAGGATGAGCACATGAGGATGCACAGCAAGGATGAGAGGATATCTCTTGCCAGCATCAGCGAAGGCCTCGAAGGGTCCCGGGCAATTGCAAAATTCCTTGCGTCTGACAGAATTCCGTAACGATATTTCTTGACAAAGAAACGTTAATCGGTTGAAAATAGTACGTGAATTCATTAACAAGCATAAAAAAATAATAAAACAATTCCATGTTCTTAAAGGAGGTGAAGTAATTAATCACTCAAAATCCAGGCGATACGCCATTATGGGGGTAGTATGAAAGAAATAATGCAAGGAAATGCAGCAATTGCAAGAGGTGCCTGGGAAGCTGGAGTTAGAGTAGCGGCCGCATACCCCGGAACACCGAGTAGCGAAATTCTCAAAGACGTCGCTGACAATTACCCGGAGATTTACGCTGAGTGGTCGCCCAATGAAATGATCGCAGTGCAGGTGGCTTCCGGTGCGGCGGTTGCCGGGGCAAGGGCAATGGCGTCGATGAAGCATGTCGGCATGAACGTCGCGGCCGACGCAGTGATGACCCTGGCCTATACGGGCATTAAGGGCGGTTTCATGATCGTCGTCGCAGACGACCCGAACGTCCACAGCTCGCAGAACGAGCAGGACAGCCGCAACTGGGCCCGCTTCGGCAAAGTCCCGATGCTGGAACCGGGAGACGCGCAGGAATGCCTGGATTTCACAAAGGCAGCCTACGACATCAGCGAGAAGTTCGACACTCCTGTGTTCTTAAGGACCGTCACCAGGATCGCGCACGCCGACTCACTTGTCCAGACGGGCAAGAGGGTCGAATCGAAGATGCCGCTTGGCCTCGACCCGAAAGAAGCTCCCAAGTACGTCATGGTCCCGGCCCACGTAAGGCCGAGAAGGAAAGCCGTCGAAGAACGGATGAAGAAACTGGAAGCCTTCGCCGACAAGACGAAGCTTAACAAGATGGAGATCAACAGCAAGACATACGGCATCATCGCAAGCGGCTCCGCCTACATGTACGCCAAAGAAGTGTTTCCCGAATATTCTTTCCTGAAGCTCGGCATGGTCTGGCCGCTTCCGAAGAAAATGATCGACACGTTCTTCAAAACAGTGAAGAAGGTCTACATCATCGAAGAGCTCGACCCCTTCTTCGAAACAGAGATCAGGGCGATGGGGTACAAGGTTTTCCATGGCAAGGACATCATCCCGAACATGTACGAACTGTCACCCGAGATCGTCGAAGCTGCCGTAAAAGGCAAGGCATACAAGGCACCGAAGCTGAGAGTGAAACCGGAAGACCTTCCGAGAAGGCCGCCGAACCTCTGCGCGGGCTGCTCTCACAGGCCGCTCTTCTACGCGCTTAAAAAGGCGGGTGCGTTCGTATTCGGCGACATCGGCTGCTACACGCTGGCAGTGGCGCCCCCGATCTCCGCTCTCCACACGACTATCTGTATGGGTGCAGGCGGCGGTATGGCCCACGGCGCAAGCAAGGCAATGGGTAAGGACTTCCTGGGGAAAGTGGTTGCCGTCCTCGGCGACTCCACGTTCCTCCATTCAGGCGTTCTGCCTCTCATGAATGCCGCATATAATAAAGGCAACACGACGACCATCGTCCTCGACAACAGGATCACCGGTATGACCGGCCACCAGGAACACGCGGGCACCGGCTTCACCGTCCGCGGCGAAGTGGCGAACCAGGTCGACTATAAAGAGATCGGCAAGGCCGTCGGCATCAAGGAAGCGAATATCCGCTATGTCGACCCGTACAACATCAAGGAAACGATGGAAGTCGTCAAGGAAGAGATGAACAAGGACGAGGCATCCCTCATTCTGTGCAAGGACAGCCCGTGTATGCTCCTTCGCAGGGCGAATCCTCTGAAAAAATTTAAAAACCCGCTTTATGCGGTCAATATGGACAAGTGCCGCGGCTGCAAGATGTGCCTCGAGATCAACTGCCCGGCAATAAGCTGGAAGGAAGGCGCGGGCCAGACGGCAGACGGCCAGAAGAGAAAAGGCACCGCTTACATTAACCCCGATCAGTGCGTTGGATGCGAAGTCTGTGTACAGGTATGTAAATTCGACGCCATAGAACCGGCAAAGAAGTGAGGAGGCGAATATGAAAAAAGACGAAAAAACCACTAACATATTTCTTTCCGGTGTAGGCGGGCAGGGTGCAATCCTCGCAAGCAACATTCTCGGCGAAGTCTTCATCAGGGCCGGGTATGATGTCAAGAAAGCGGAAGTCCACGGTATGGCCCAGCGCGGCGGAGACGTCACGACCCATTTCCGTTACGGGAAGAAGGTCTATTCACCGATCATCAAATACGGTGATGTCGACTTCCTCCTTTCCTTTGAGCTCCTCGAAGCTCTCCGCTATATCAACTGGGTGAAGCCGGACGGCAAGATCGTCATCAACACCCAGGAAATACTTCCCCCGTCGGTCAGCCTCGGCATGATGCAGTATCCCCAGGGTGTGCCCGAGACGTTTAAAAAGTTTTTCAAGGAAAACGTCCACGTTGTCGATGGGCTCGGGATAGCGAAACAGCTTGGCAACCTCCAGGCACAGAACGTCGTCCTCGTGGGCGCATTCTCCAATTTCTTCCCGAAGATCAAAGAAAGCTTCTTCATCGACGCCATCAAGAAATTGCTCGCGCCGAAGCTTCACGACCTCAACATCAAGGCATTTGAAGCTGGCAAAAAGGCATTGTAGAAGCATGATTTCAGTCTGTTCGCAGAAGCACGAAAGGCCCCTCCGGGGGCCTTTCGTTTATGTAACCCTTTTAATCTGTCTTTTGTTCTTTTTGACAGGTCTCTTATTGCCGGGAAAGGTGACTGCAATGGATGTGCATACTCTCAAGAACGGGCTCAGCTACATTTTCGAAGAACGGAAAAATACCGGCGTTGTCGCCATCCAGGTCTGGATGAACGTAGGCAGCAAGAACGAGAATGACAGAGAAGCCGGCATAACACACTTCATCGAACACCTGATATTCAAAGGGACAGAGAGGATCAAGGGGAACGATTTCGCGAAGAGGATCGAGGCCATGGGCGGTACCGTCAATGCGTTCACCTCATTCGATAATACCGTCTATCATATCGTTATCCCGAGCAGGGCCTTTCGGGAGGGGTTCGAGTTGCTCATAGAATCGGTCAAGAGCCCGGCCTTTCCCGACCAGGAGATAGCAAAAGAGCGCAAGGTGGTCCTCGAAGAGATAAAGATGGGCGAGGACGAACCGCAGAGGAAACTTTTCAAGGAATTGTTCTCGCTGAGCTACCATGGCGAGGCCTATGGCAAACCCATCATCGGTTTCAGGGAAACAGTCGAGAAGATAACGCGTGACGACATCGTCGGGTATTTCCGGGCACATTACGTCCCGGCGAACCAGACCATCGTTATTGCAGGGGATTTCGACAGGGAAGTCGCGCGCGGTCTGATAGAAAGATACCTTGCGGATGAGAAGGGCCGCAGGAGAGACAGGCCCGGGAAAACCGCTGTCAGCAAGGCGAATGGCGAAACGGAAAAGATCGTATATAAGGATGTCAGGGAAAATTATATCGCCCTGGCCTACGGGGTCCCGAAGAGGACGGACCCGGATGTCCCGGCGATCGATGTGCTGGGAACGATACTCGGGGACGGGGAAAGCTCACGGCTGCAGGAGGTCCTCAAGAAACGCAAGGCAGTCGTCAACGGCATATCTACATATGTCTTTACGCCGCAGGAAGAGGGGCTCTTTGTCGTATATGCGAATTATTCGACCCGCGACACACAGAATGTCATGCGGGGGATCGAAGCCGAGATCCGCCGAATACAGAAGGAAGATGTTGAGGACTGGGAACTTGAAAAGGCCAAAAATATGCTCAGGGCATATTTTATCTATGATGCCGAGTCGGCCCAGGGAAGGGCGCGCCAGATAGGCGATTCGAAGACAATGACCGGCGACCCCCGTTTTATCGATAAATACCTCAAAGCGGTGGATGGGGTCACGGCCGCCGATGTTAAAAGAGTGGCGGGAAAGTACCTTGGGGCGAAGGACCGCCGGACGATCGTGATGGAGCCGAAAAAGGTGGCAAACCCTTACAGGAAACTTCTCGATAACGGCCTCACGGTCCTCGTTAACAAAAATGACACGTCCCCGACATTTTCCATCAGGATCGGTTTTGTGGGAGGGTTGAAAGTGGAGAGGCCCGGGATGAACGGGGAGTTCAACGTTCTGTCGCGGATGCTGCTCAAGGGCACGAAGAACAAGAGCTCTTCGGATATAGCGAAGCAGATAGACATGCTTGCAGGGTCGCTGTCCCCGTACAACGGCAGGAACGTTTTCGGGCTCTCAGGAAAATTTCTGAGCAAGGACCTCAAGACCGTGATCCCCCTTCTCGGGGAACTCCTCCGGGAATCAAGGTTCAGCGACAAAGAATTGACCCGGGTAAAGAGAGAAATCATGTCGGAGATCCGCCAGAGGGACGATGACCCGGTCTCGTACACCTTCATGCGTTTCAACGAAGCGATGTTTGCCGATCACCCATACAGCCATGACCCGGTGGGAACTGAGAAGGATGTTGAGAAGCTCTCGCTTAACGACGTCACCGGCCTCTACCGGCAGTATGTTACCCCGGGAGGAGCGGTGATCGCCTTCTCAGGCGATGTCGACGAGAAAGAGATATTCAGGATGATGGAAGGTCTCTTTCGGGATTGGGAAGGCACAAAGACGATTCTGAAGCCGCTATACGTGAAACCGTCAAAGCAAATGGTCGTTATTGATAAAGATATCGAACAGGTGCACATCGTCTTCGGTTTTCCCGGCCCGGGGCTTATTGACAGGGACCGGTATGCCGCGGAGGTCCTCGATGCTGTATTAAGCGGGATGGGCGGCAGGATACACAGAGTTTTGAGAGAGGAGAACCCCCTTGCGTACGCCGTGACCTTCTTCAACCAGATGGCGTACGAAACGGGTGCCATGGGGATATATATCGGTACCAGCCCTGCTTTCGTGAAAGACGTGGAACGTATAGCGCGGCGGGAGATACAAAATATAGTCGAAAAAGGTTTTTCGGAACAGGAGATTCAGGACGGCAAGAATTACGTCATCGGCAATCACTACATCAGGATGCAGTCGAATGGCGCGAAGGCGTCATCCATGTGCCTCGATACCATGTACGGCCTTGACCCGGGGCTTTTCAAAGCATTGCCCGGCCATATCGCAAAGGTGACGAAAGAGGACGTGGACCGGGTCGCAAAGAAATATCTCAATATGGATTGGCTGGTCGAGGTCCGCATGGGCAGGGTAGGGACAGACGAGAAGGGCAAGAAGTGACCAGCGCTGCAATCTGCCGTGTGTAATTACAAAATATTTTTACAATTCTTCAGTTATACTGTTTTCTTCAACCTGAGAGTCAAAGAATGAACGTATTACTTTGATAATATAGTTCTTTTCTGATTTCATTAGTTCCGGAAAGACGGGGATCGCGAGGCTCGTTTTTGCCGCTTTCTCAGCTCCGGGAAAGGACCCTTCCCTGTATCCCAGGTAAGAGAAACAGGGCTGGAGGTGCAGGGGTACCGGGTAGTATATCCCCGTCATGATCCCGTTGTCCTTGAGGTACGCCTGGAAGGCGTCACGCTTGTCCGTTCGAAGCACGTAGTGATGGAAGATGTGCGACGTTTCGTCCTCGATGATAGGGAGCGTGACCGCGATGTCTCGCAGGTGCATGTTGTAGTAACCCGCGGTTTCCAACCGGGTCTTATTCCATAAGGCCAGTTTCGGGAATTTGACCGTCAGGGCCATCGCCTTGATCTCATCAAGGCGGCTGTTGAAGCCTATCATCTCATGGATGTACGGTGTGCCTCCCATGCCGTGGACGCGCAGTTTCCGTACCTTCTCCCCGAGGTCGTCCCGTTTCGTCAGGACCATCCCACCCTCGCCGATGCCGCCAAGATTTTTTGTAGGGTAAAAACTGGTCGCGGCAATGTCGCCGAAATTACCGGCGCTCACGTTTCCCCTGCGGGCCCCGAGGGCCTGCGCCATATCTTCAACGACCGGGATGCCGTGCTTCCCGGCGATCGCGGTTATCCTATTCATATCACATATCTTCCCGAAAAGATGGACAACGATTATCGCCTTCGTTTTCGGGGTGATCGCCTTCTCGATGGCCCCGGGGTCGATGTTCATGTCGCTTTCCTGGATGTCGGCGAATACCGGGCGTGCGCCGACGAGCGCAATGGAACTGGCAGTGGAAAAAAAAGTGTACGGGGTTGTGACGACCTCGTCCCCGTGACCGATCCCGAGTGCCATCAGCGACAGTATAAGGGCATCCGTGCCGTTGGCACATGAGACAGCATGGGGGATGCCCGTCATGGCCGCCACCTGCTCCTCGAGCTTAAGGCAGTACTGTCCCAGGATCAGCTTTTGTTCATCCAGTATCTCCCGAACGCCTTTCATTACGTCTTGCTTCACACCTTTGAACTGGGCCTTCAGGTTGATAGGCGGTATATTCATCGACATCGTGTCCTTCCGTTTAGATTTATGTCTGGAGTCGGTGTATGTTAACACATTCCCCAAAATCAACACAACACTTCCTTTCGGTTTTTCGTGTACGGCGGGCATGGCTTGTGGATGCTGTCATTTTTGCGTCCGGCGATGAAGGCCCGGAGGGGGCTTCGTACGCGGTATGCCAGTCATTAAAATCGTTGACAATTACAGGAAATTGCGATAAAAACATTGTGAAATTTTTTTCAACTTAAGAAAGGAGACCTGTATGAAAGAGGCAGTTATTGTTTCGTGCGCCAGGACTGCTATAGGGCAGTTCAGTCAGACGCTTAAGGATGTCCCGGCCGTAGAGCTTGGCGGGTTAGTCATTAAGGAAGCGATGAAAAGGGCAGGTTTAAGGCCTTCGAAGAGCAAAGATAAAGACGTTGCCCCGAAGATCTTTGAGGGAAAGACAGATACAGAGCTGGAAGCAAAGTACTATGACTATGACCCCGGACTGAAAGAGGTCGTGGTTGACGAGGTCATCATGGGTAATGTCCTCCAGGGATGCCAGGGGCAGAACCCGGGCCGCCAGGCGAGCATCCACGGCGGCATCCCCAAAGAAACAGCTGCTTTTACGATAAACAAGGTATGTTCATCAGGTTTGCGTGCAATTCTCCTGGCCCAGCAGTCGATACAGGTCGGCGATAATGAGATCGTCGTCGCGGGCGGCATGGAAAACATGAGCATCGCCCCGTTCGCGATCCCGGGCCTCAGGTTCGGTGCCCGGATGTTCGATACCAAGGCGGTCGACCTCATGGTCCTCGATGGCATCTGGGAGATTTTCTATAATTACCATATGGGCAATACCGCGGAGAATATCGCGGCGAAGTACGGCATTTCGCGGCTGGAGCAGGACGAGTTCGGCCTTCTGAGCCACCAGAGGGCCATGGCAGCCATCAAGGGCGGCCTTTTCAAGGACGAGATAATCCCCGTCCCGGTCAAGTCGAAAAAAGGTGTGGTCATGTTCGATACAGATGAAAGGCCTATGGACACCTCGATCGAGAAAATGTCGGCCCTTAAACCGGCTTTCAAGAAAGACGGTACGGTCACGGCAGGCAACGCATCAGGTCTCAACGATGCCGCGGCGGCAGCCGTTATGATGTCACGTGAGAAGGCAAACGAACTCGGTCTCAAGCCGATGGGCAAGATCATTTCCTGGGCCAACGGCGGCCTCGACCCGGCATACATGGGCCTCGGCCCCATCCCGGCCATTCAGAAAGCCCTCAAGAAGGTCAACATGACCATAGGCGACATCGATTACATAGAATTGAACGAAGCATTCGCATCGCAGTCGATCGCATGCATCAGGGAACTCGGGGTAAACACGGACAAATGCAACATGTTCGGCGGCGGCATATCCCTTGGCCACCCGATCGGATGCACGGGCGCACGGCTTGTGACAACGGCACTCTACCAGATGAAACGGCTCGGGCTCAAATACGGTCTTGCTTCAATGTGTATCGGCGGCGGTATGGGACTCGCAGCGATTCTCGAGTGTGAGGCATAATGATGGAATTTAAAAACCTTATCGTCGATAAGAAAGATGGTATAGCAATACTGAAATTCAACCGCCCCAAGGCCCTGAATGCTCTTAACTCCGAGACCCTTATCGAGCTGAAAGCTGCGGGAGAGGCCCTGAATGCGGATAAAACGATCAAGGTTGTTGTTGTAACAGGCGAGGGAAAGGCATTCGTCGCGGGTGCGGACATCCTCGAGATGAAGGACCTGACGGCCCTCGAAGGCATGGCATTCTCCGCGCGGGGACACGAGGCGTTCGCCACCCTGGAGAACATGGAAAAACCCGTGATCGCCGCTGTGAACGGTTTTGCGCTTGGCGGCGGTTTCGAGGTCGCCCTTGCATGTGACATCATTTATGCATCGGACAGGGCGAAGGTCGGGTTCCCCGAAACGACACTCGGAATTCATCCGGGGTTCGGGGGAACGCAGCGCACGGCAAAACTGGCAGGTCTCGCAAAGGCGAAGGAGCTGATCTTTTCCGGTAAAACGATCGGTGCCGCAGAGGCGTATGAAATGGGCCTCCTCAACAAGGTTGTCCCCGATGATCAGTTGATGGCCTCAGTCATGGCGCTGGCCGGCAAGATAGCGGCAAACGGCCCCTTTGCCGTGCGTCTGGCAAAGGAGTGCGTGAACAAGAGCCTGTCCCTTGACAATAAGGAAGGGCTCGCACTCGAGGCAAAGGACTTCGGTCTTTGCTTCGCAACGAAGGACCAGAAGGAAGGCATGACAGCCTTCGTAGAAAAAAGGAAAGCCACCTTTACGGGTGAATAAAACATATAAGGAGGACACTGTGAAGATAGCGGTTTGTTTAAAACAGGTTCCTGATACCGAAGCAGAAGTTAAATGGGACATCCCCAAAGGGACCCTGAGCAGGGACGGCATGGATTCCATCACGAATCCTTTTGACGAATTTGCTCTTGAAGAAGCGCTTCTCACCAAAGAGAACTATGATGGTGAGATCATTGCCATTTCCATGGGGCCGGAAGGCGCCAAGGATGTGCTGCGCAATGCACTTGCTCTGACAGTTGACGAAACGGCACTCTGCTGCGATGACGCGTTTGCCGGTTCCGATACATATGCCACCGCATACGTTCTCGCGTCAGCGATCAAGAAAGCAGGCGATGTGGACGTCGTTTTCTGCGGCAAACAGTCGACCGACGGCAATACCGGCGTCGTCGGCGCAGAGCTTGCCGCGATCCTCGGATTCAGCCAGCTGACACAGGTTGGCAAGGTCCGCTCCATCGACGCAGGGGCCAAGAAGATCGTTGTTGAAAGGGCCGTCGAAGGCGGAATCGAAGTAGTCGAAGCAAAATTGCCCGCCGTTGTATCCGTCATCAAGGGTATCAATGAGCCGCGGCTTCCGAACCTCATGGGCATCAGGAAAGCATCCAAGATCGACATTCCCCAGTGGAGCGCAGGCGATCTGGGTGTGGATACCGGCAAAGTAGGGGCAGCAGGCGCAAGCACGAAAGTGGTCGAGATCGCCGTGCCGCCTCCGCGCGGCGCAGGTGAGATCCTCAAAGGCGAGTTGGAAGAAGTTGCCAACATGATCACCGACAAGCTCATTGACTTGAAAGTTATAAAATAACTTGGAGGAGGGAAAATACAATGGCTAACGATGTTTGGGTATATATAGAACATAAAGAAGGCGCGATTTCGCCCATGTCTTTTGAGCTTCTCGGCATTGGCAAAGAGCTGGCCGCCGGTTTTGGCTCCAATCTCTGCGCGTTTGTCATCGGCGCGGGCGTAGACGACCTTGCAAAAGAAGCGGGCGCCTATGGAGCAGCCAAGGTTTACGCGGTCGAAGGCGATGTTTTCAAGGATTTCCGTGGCGAGGCATATGCCAAGGCAGCGGCATTCCTCCTCGACAAATACAAACCGGAAGTTGCCCTCTTCAGGGCGACGACCATGGGTACCGACGTTGCAGCGGCGGCAGCAGCGCAGCTCGGTTTCGGCCTTTGCACCGACACGATCGGTCTCGCCATCGACGGCGGCAAGGTCAAAATGGCCCGCGCAGCATTCGGCGGCAACTTTTCCGTGTCTGTTGTCAACGAGAAGGCGGCACCCCAGATCGCAACCGTCAGGCCGAAAGCATACGCCATGCCGGAAAAGGGCGCAGGGACAGCCGAAGTTGTCAAGGAATCCTTCGCGCTGGCAGACGCCGACGTCGCAACGAAAGTTGTTGAGTTCCTCGCATCAGCATCGGCAGTCAACCTCGTCGAAGCCGACATCATTGTGTCCGGCGGCCGCGGCCTCGGAAACGAAGCAGGTTTTGCAATGCTTCAGCAGTTGGCCGACATGCTCGGCGGCGCAGTGGGCGCATCCCGCGCGGCAGTCGACTCCGAATGGATCCCCTACGAGCACCAGGTGGGCCAGACCGGCAAGACCGTAAAACCGAAAATCTACATCGCGTGCGGTATCTCCGGCGCAATCCAGCACCTTGCCGGCATGAGGACATCCGACTGTATCGTCGCGATCAACAAAGATCCGGATGCCCCGATCTTCAAGGCAGCCACATTCGGTATCGTCGGCGACTACAAAGAAGTCGTCCCCAAGATGATAGAGAAGTTCAAAGGCAAACTCGGCAGGTAATTTAGAGAACGTTCCAGGAAAGGGAGAGCATATGCTCTCCCTTTCTTTTGTAAGCAGTAAACAGAGAACAGAGAGCTAATTTTGGTGAAAGCGAGGTCTTTACCCCTGACTGTTCACTCTTCACTGTTTACTGCATCCATAACTGTTTACTCTTCAGTTTTTTTCCGCTAATCTATCTGGATGGAAAATATAGAGGCCCCTTTTAAATCAAGTGCGCTCGAGATCAACCTCGAGAGGACGAAGGCGATCGTCGAGATACCGGAGAAGTACAGGGTCCTCATGGACATGATGCAGGGGCATTACGGCATCCTGCGGCGTCTCGAAGACCTGCTTATCGAGCTCAATCACCCGTTCGTCAACTGGGATTACGTGCTGACGCATGTAAAGAGCCTTTCGATAGGCGATTTCTATGATTTCAACCGTCATGAGAACGGGCTCGAGGCCCTGCACCTTCTTTCCGACATTTACATGAGCACCATTCTGGGTGCGCGGGACGAAGGCGTACAGGACAGCGCCGTCAGGTATCTGTTTGAGTTCATCAACACGATGCTGGGGAAGAGCCAGGACAAACTCGACAGGAACGTGGAGCTTATCTCCGCCATTTTTTCGTCGCTCCTCGAATATGCGAGAAGAGGGGAGCACCCCTTCTTGAGAAAATCGTCCACGTACCTCAAAACGACGTTGGGTCTGTTCAAAGAACTGGGGCGAGGTTTTGATGACGGGGCGCTGGGAGGTCTCCTCTACGGCATGTTCCGGGGAACGTATGATTTCTGGTTGACGCAGCCCGACCCGATCGAATGGTTCGATCCGGAAGGCAATGAGGCGGAAGTGCAGGAACAGTTCGCAAGGATTGTCGAACCGCTGGGCCACGGTCATATCCGGGAGCTCACCGGCCGGCTCGAGGCCCTGCACGAGGCTGTCCGGTCAGAAGCTGGCTCACGGATATGGGGATATCTCGACATACCGGATTATTTTCAGATCGTGAACGGGTACATGCTCATCGCCGATGACCTGGAAAGGTCGGAGGCATTCTCTGACAGACGGTTCCTCGTCAAGCTCGATTTTCTGTTCCGGGTCCTCAATGTGCCCGGTCTCATAGATATCCACGCCTCGGCGCTTATAGAGATCAACAGGTGCCTGGGAAAGGTGTTCAGCCAGACGGCGGACCAGGACCTTCAAGAATTTGTCAAAAAGGTCTTTGCGTCGATGAAGCGTACGGGCCGGGGAGGCCAGCATCAGTCGAAGATCATAGACTGCATCACCACGCTCGCGCGAGGCATTTTCGACCAGAACAACCATCCCCTCGTCGATTCCTTTATCGACGAACTGATCGCCTTCGGCTTCCAGTATCCTGATATCGAGGGTTCGACCGAGGAATGGCAGATCAAGTCAAACCCGTCGCATATCGAGAATGTCCGGTCGTGGCTCAGGATAATAGGTTTCAGGCCGAGGTGGACGAAGAGGCTTCTATCGGCCCTCATAATCAACCTTGAACGCAAAGGCGTTTTCGTCAAGGATACCGACCTGTTCCAGAAGGAGATATCCGGGTTTTTGAACTCGGATATCACGCCGGCCTACAACCTGGCGAAGCAGCTTCTTCGCTTATTTCCAATATTCTTCACAGAGATAGGGGCCGAAGGTGAGCTGCGCGAAACCTCGACAAACGTCGATGAACTTTCGGCGCGGAACGACAGGCTCGTTTTTTATCTCAGGAAGCAGTCGCATGTCGAAAGCAACAGCCTTCTCGTTCCCTTTACCGAGGATATCTTCCGCTACTGGGCAACCGGCGACAAATCGTATATAAAGCCCCACCTGCCCCCGGAGGTGTTCGACCAGGTTGAGAACCGCGGCGAATGGTTCGACGAGCTTCATATAGCGTTCAAAAACCTCCTGATGCGGGCCAAAGAGGACCCGAGGAATTTCCTGGAATGGGACTCTGCGCGCATACTGAAGGAGGTCAAGGGCATACGCAAGATCAGCGAAAGGGAGAGGGAGAGGGCCCGGCTCATCCTCCGCTACTACCAGCTGATATACAAAAAATATAATCACCAGCATATCGACCTCCTGCGGGACCTTGAAATATCATGTATGCTGGAGATTCCAAAGATCCGCTCTCTCAAGAGGGCGCTGCAGAAGAAGGACCATTATGCCGCGCTCACGACGACCCTCGACATGCTGGCGGCACTCAAAGAGAAGATACTTTCCCCCGTCAAGACAGAGTATTTCGAGAATATCTACCATAAAAGGCACATAGCGGCCGGCATTCCGTCGATGTACGGGACATACAGGGAAGAGAAATTCGAGGCCATGGGCCTTACCTTCCGCCTTGAAAGCCTTGCCACGATGCTTTTCGACAAGCTCATCCAGTCCTTGAACCTCAAGTTCATCACGAAGAGCACGCTGATGACGATCCACAAGTATCTCTGGCTCTACGTGAAGGCGCTCGATGTCGATGGGATCGCGACCGAAGGCCTCGTGTCGAAGATGCGGTACATTACCTCGGCACTCCAGATACGGCAGTTCTCCATCGATCAGTATATCGATATCTTCCAGTTCATCTCGAAACAGATCCAGGGTATTATCCGCGAGTACTACATAGATGCGCACGCCCAGAACCTGCCGATAATAGTCGGCCAGATGATGGCGGCGAAGGGCGACGGCCGGGAGGGCAAATCTGTCCAGGAGACCATCTACAGGCATTCGGAGAATTTTGTCCGGTCGATCATCGCGACCGCCTTCGCCCTGCAGATCTTTGACAATTTTATCAACTCGATAATCCGCGCACTCGGAAAGGAAGCGGAGAAGTTCAAGGACAATAAACAGATACTCAACCTTGTCATGGCCTATATTCCCGAGCTGACGATCTCCCCGATATACAAGAAGAAAAAGGACATCGACAACCAGGTGCTGCTGGGCAACAAGGGATATTTCCTCAAGGAGATGGCCTCGCTCGGTTTTCCCGTACCTCCCGGTTTCATAATTACGACCGAGGTTTTCAGGGGGTATGAGGCGATCGTAGGGTACAAGTACATGTTCAAGGACTTAAGCGCCCGGATCTTCAGCGAGATCCAGTCCCTGGAGCATGCAACGGGCAAGAAATACGGGAACCCGCGGAACCCGCTGCTGCTGTCCGTCAGGAGCGGCGCCACGATATCTCTTCCCGGGATGATGCATTCGTTCCTGAACGTGGGGCTCAACGAGACCATCGCCGAGGGTTTGAGCCGGAACCCGCAGTACCGGTGGGCGGCATGGGATTCGTACCGGAGGTTCCTGCAGACGTGGGGGATGTTCCAGGGCCTGGAAAGGAATATCTTCGACGAGATCATGAACAGCTTCAAGCTCAAGTACGGAGTGACGAAGAAGATCCAGTTCCGGCCCGACGAAATGAGACAGCTGGCCCTGTCGTACAAACAGGCGATGGAGGACCGCGGCATCTTTATCAGCAACGATCCGCAGAAACAGCTCCAGGACGCCATCATGCTCGTATTCGCGTCGTGGGATTCTCAGCAGGCCAAGATATACCGTCACCAGATGCACGTCTCCGACGAGTGGGGCACGGCGGTTGTCGTTCAGGCCATGGTTTTCGGCAATCTCAATGAGAACTCGGGATCAGGGGTTATTTTCACGCGCGACCCGCGGGGGTCGTCACAGAACGTCTCACTGTATGGGGATTTTATATTCGGCGTGCAGGGGGACGATATCGTGTCAGGCCTCGTTGAAACCTACCCGATATCAGAAAAACAGCGTGTCTCCGAGATGCGGCAGTCAATAATCTCCCTTGAAAAGCGCTTTCCCGACATATACGCGGAGCTTGTCAGGGTGGCAGAATTCCTCGTGTATGAGAAGAGGTTCAACCACCAGGAGATCGAATTTACGTTCGAAAGCAAATACCCGAAAGGCCTCTATGTCCTGCAGACCCGCGACATGGTGCAGCGCGGGGCCGGGAAGGTGCTGACGTTCAAGGACGCCCCCGAGCTCGAGGAATCGCTTATGGGCATCGGGATCGGGGTAAGCGGCGGCGCGTTGACAGGCCGGGTGGTCTATTCCGAGGAAGAGATAAAGAAGTACCGCAAGGAGAACATGAAGGAACCCCTCATCCTCATCAGGCCGGATACGGTCCCCGATGACGTCGGCATCATTCTCAAGGTCGAAGGCATATTGACCGCGCGCGGCGGAGGGACATCCCACGCAGCCGTGACGATACCGCAGCTCAACAAGGTAGGGGTGGTTGGTTTCAGCAAGCTGCACGTGTATGAGAATGAGGCGTTCAGCCAGTGCGAAGACCGCATCATCCGCGGCGGCGACCACATCAGCATAGACGGCTGGACGGGTGCGGTCTACTTCGGAAAACATGAAATAGAGAAAGAGGAATCGTATAAAATAACATTGTAGGCGATAGGCTATGGGCGATAGGCCATGGGGTCATTTCCCGTAGCGTCATTCCGAATAAAAAGGCCCCGGAATTTCCGGGGCCGTTCTTTTTGTATTTCCTAATAGCCTATAGCCTATCGCCCGGCTGATTTTTGCCTGCGGCAAAGATCAGGCCATGCTTTTGTGGACGTATACCGCCAGGTCGCCCATGCGGTTGGTGTAGCTGCCGTATTCGTTGTCGTACCAGCCGAAGACCTTGGCGTGGACGACGGGCACCTTCATGCTTCCCTCCGGCACGGCTTTCAATAATTCTTCCGGCACATTGGGGATCCCTGCGACATCGACATCGATGTGTGCGGTCCTTGTGTGGTTGAACTGGCCTTCGATGACTATCGCTGCGTCGGTGCCTATCAGGTCGGTTGAAACGTTCTGCTCCGTCGAGAAAATGAGGAGATGCTCGGGATCGTTATCGGCTGCCTTCTGGTACAGGTCGTTGAGGACCTTCGTTGTGACGGGTTCCTTTTTGCCATCGGCGCCGGCGCGTGTCTGGAACGTCAGGTTCAGGACGATCAGCGATTCGGTGTTCGTCGGGACGCGGATGGAATCGGCCATGAAGCCAATGTCCTTCACTTCGGGAATGACCTGGATGAGCGCTGCGGCCGCATTGGTCGATGTGAGGATGATATTGTTGAGCGTGCTGCGGTTCTTCCTCAGGTCCTTTTCACCGGCCTTCGGCGTCTTGTCGAGGATGCTCTGTGAATTCGTGACGGCATGCACTGTCGACATCGATGCCGTCAGTATCTTGCTTGTCGCCGCGTTGTTGAGGAGCGGTTTGATCATGTGCGCAAGGCCGGTCGTCGTGCACGATGCCGCGGACAGCACCTTGTGTTTCTTATAGTCGAAGGCGGTGTGGTTTATGCCGTAGATCAGCGTTACGGCGTCATCCGGGGTGGACAGCGCCTTGTTCTTGATCTTGAATGCCGATGAGTTGATGACCGCCTTTGCGCCGCTGGCAAGGTGGCCTTTTATGCTGCCTCCCTTATCGTCCGCCGCGATTGTCGGGTCCTGGAATTTCCCGGTCGCCTCGATCACGAGGTCCACGGCGTGGTCCCGCCATCCTATCTCGGCGGGGTTCCGTTTCTCGCGCAGGACCGTGACGGGGATGCCGTCTATCAGGAGCTTCCCTTTCTTCTCGTCGACGATCTCGATTATCCGCTTCGAATTAATACCGTAAAGGAACTTATGGATGCTTCCATACGTTGCATCTTTTTCAATGATCTGGGCTATGGCCGGAATACCGTTGCCGACATCACGGCCCAGGTTAACGACGATCTCCTGGAAATATTTCCGCGCGACATGATGCCAGAGCGTCAATTTTCCGATCCTTCCAAGACTGTTGATACCGAGTACGGGGCGCTTGTTCTCGAACACTTCTACTTTACCCATGGTGTTACCTCCTGTATGTAGTTCACAACCTGGATCGAATTGAGGTTTAATATGTTCAATGCCGAATACTATGCTCCTGTATTAACCGAAGAGGCTTGTATCGGGTCGGAATAAATGATAAGGCATACATGCCTCTTTGAGATTATCTATCTTACCAGAAGTTGACGCATAAGTCAAAGCAATGATAGGCTTTCATGGCTTCTATCAATGAGTTGGGCCACGCGCATTCATCGTTCCGATGACGCGAAAACGGATGCGCCGCCCCGGAGTTTCTATTGAAATCACACCAGGAAATGTTTATAATCAAAAACCTTGCCCCCGTAGCTCAGGTGGATAGAGCAATGGATTCCTAATCCATGTGCCGCATGTTCGAGTCATGCCGGGGGCATATAGTTTTTGCGCGCCATCATTCGGGCAGGCCGGTTTGACAGTGTTTTTTTTCGCCCGGAGTCATTCACATGATAGGTTGCAATTATGTTCCGGCTGGATGGAAAAGAGAAAAATTTCAGACAGGCAGGACATTAATGTGCCGCAAAAACTGACTTTGTCTCTTGACATCCGGCGTCATTTTTTAATATATAAAGATAACTTACTAACGCTGAGCAGGAGTGACACATGGAAGAAATTGTCAAAATCGCTATCGAAGAATACGAGAAAAAACCTGATGGTTCCTGGGTGTCTATCAAAAACTCAGATATAACGACGAAGACAGGAAGGATCGTAAGGATCCCTCCGGGAACCGTTTTTAAAAAGGAAACCAGGTTGTGCGGGCTTGATGTTGTAAGTGCGCTTGACGCGATCGCTCCAAAGAACTAAAGATCACAGGCCGGAGTTATTTAAGAACGGCATCAATTTTCAACCCTGAGACCATTTCGTCTATCGCAGGTCCCGCGGCGGATGAGAGCGGGGTTTGTGCGCTTACGTGCACGGCAAGGGCCTGAAGGGTCTGCTGCGCCTTGTTTTTATCGCTGACATTCATAGAAAGCCTCAATAATATCCAGATGTTGAAATTAATATTGACCCGTTGGCCTCTCCCCGGGGCGATGCGGGTGCGGCTGGCCGCGGGCGAACGAATTTTTAAAAAAGTTTGTTAAAAATAATTGAATTCACTAAAATGCTGTGCTATAAAAAGAAAAGGTCTTAAGAAAAGGGGGCAACATATGAAAAAAACAGCAATATTTCTTATGATAGCTGTCCTTACCCTTGGTTTTTTTATAATTCCGGCATTTTCGATGGATGAAAGCAAGGACGCATATGTTGAGAAACCCAATTACTGGTCGACCAGTAAGGGCGATGCGATGCTTTTTGACCTGATCCTTTTAAGGCCTATCGGCTTTGCTGCCACCACTGTCGGCTTCGCCGCGACCATTGTCGGGTTGCCCTGGTCTATTTCGGGGAATTATACCCGGGAGGCCGGCGATGCCTTACTGGGTGAACCCGTTGGTTTTACTTTTATTCGCCCGCTCGGTGAGGTTTTTCCGCCCCAGGAGTACCTGGACCGCTAAGAATCTGATCGGGGCAGAGCTTGTTCCGGCCGGTGCGTCGCCAGCACAATATTTCTAAGACAGTTGATATTTCGTTTATTGTTCTGCACTTTTGGTTGTTCCATCATAAAAAGCATCAAGTAAACCATTTAATAGCTTATAATTACAGAGGTACTGGTTTTTCTGATGCAATATTTTGATCCGTTTTTTATAATGAAGGCGGTCTGACTATGGATTCTTTTCGCAGGGTATTAACTAACCAGCTCTTGTATTCGCTTTCCAAGGACATGTACTCGGCCACGCAGCGAGACAAGTACATGGCAACAGCGCTATCGGTTCGGGCGCGTCTTGCGAAGAACTGGATAGATTCGCAGCAGAGCTACTACAGGACGGACGCAAAGCGGCTGTATTACCTTTCTCTGGAATTTCTCATGGGCAGGCTGCTGAGGAATTACCTTCTCGATATCGACCTCCTCGAAGAATACCGTGAGGCTGTCGATGTGTTCGGTATCAAGCTGGAGGACATATTCGAGTTTGAGTGGGACGCAGGCCTCGGCAACGGCGGTTTAGGAAGGCTCGCTGCCTGTTTTCTGGACTCGATGGCGACGCTCAATTACCCTTGCTACGGGTATGGAATACGGTATGAGTACGGGATATTTACCCAGAGGATCGTCGACGGATATCAGAAAGAGGCGCCCGACAACTGGCTGCGGTACGGGAATCCCTGGGAGTTTCCGAGACCTGAGCTGATATACCCGGTCCGTTTCTATGGGAGGGTGGAGACGCATAACAGGGCCACCGAATGGATCGATACGGACGAGATCTATGCCATGGCATACGATTATCCTGTACCCGGTTTCCGGACGAACACGGTCAACACGCTGCGCCTGTGGGCGGCAAAATCGACACGGGATTTTGATTTTGAATACTTCAACAGCGGCGATTATGTGAAGGCAGTCGAGAATAAGAACAGCAGTGAGAATATATCGAAGGTCCTTTATCCGAACGACCTTTCCCTCGCGGGCAAGGAATTGAGGCTCAAGCAGCAGTATTTTTTTGTTGCGGCAACGGTGGCGGATATACTCCGCAGGTTCAACAAGTCGTATGGCGACCTCGGCATGCTGCCCGAGAAAGTAGCCATTCAACTCAATGACACGCATCCCTCGATAGCGATCCCGGAGATGATGAGGGTCCTGGTCGACGAGCAAAAGGTGTCCTGGGACACCGCGGCAAAACTGACAAAGGAAACCTTTGCCTACACGAACCATACGATCCTTCCTGAAGCCCTTGAAACGTGGTCTGAGGACCTTTTGGGCCACATGCTTCCCCGGCACCTTCAGATCATACAGGAGATGGACAGGAAGTTTCGTGTTCAGGTGGCCCGGCGCTTTCCCGATGCCTTCGACAAGGCCTGGCAAATGGGGATCATTACGGGGGACTCAGGGAAGGTCGTCAACATGGCGCGTCTGGCGATCGTGGGCAGCCATGCCGTGAACGGTGTGTCGCGGCTGCACAGCGATCTCTTGAAAAGCTATGTTTTCAAAGACTTTTATCTGATGTACCCCGAGAAGTTCACGAACGTGACAAACGGGATAACGCACAGACGCTGGCTCTTGAATGCGAACCCGGGCCTTGCCGGCCTTGTCACGGAGGCTATCGGGGATGGCTGGATGCGCGACCTGGCAGAGATCCGGAAGATCGAGCCGTTTGCCGAGGACGCGTCATTTCGGGAGAAGTTCGCCGCCATCAAGAGAGAGAACAAACACCGGCTCCGCGCGGCTATGGAACGGGTCTTCTGCTGCACCATGGAGCCGGAGTTCATGCTCGACTGCCAGGTAAAGCGATTTCATGAATACAAGAGGCAGCTCCTCAATATTTTCCACGTTATTACGCTTTACAACAGGCTCAAGGACGGGAATGTCCCCGATGGGTTCGTTCCGAGAATCGTTCTCTTCTCAGGGAAATCCGCCCCGGGTTACCTCATGTGCAAGCTCATCATAAAGCTGATACACAACGTGTCCGAGATCATCGCCGCCCATCCCTACGTAAAGGACAAACTGCAGGTCGTGTTTGTCCCGAATTATGGTGTGACCATAGCGGAGGTGACGATACCTGCGGCGGACCTGTCGGAGCAGATATCCACGGCCGGTTTCGAAGCGTCGGGGACCGGGAACATGAAATTCGCCCTGAACGGGGCGCTCACGATCGGCACGTACGACGGGGCCAACATAGAGATCAGGGAAGAGGTGGGCGAAGAGAATTTCTTCCTGTTCGGGCACAAAGCGGAAGAGATATTTGAATTAAGGAAGAACTACAACCCCCGTCAGTTCACCGAATCGAACACGGAGCTCGCACAGGTCATGAACCAGCTTCAATCCGGGTTCTTCTCGCCTGAGGACCCGGGGCTTTTTCAGCCGATCGTTCAATCATTGATGGACAGCGACCCGTATTGCGTTCTTGCCGACTATGCCCTTTATATTGAATGCCAGGAGAAGGTCAGGGCGGCATACAACGATCGCGATGAATGGACCAGGATGGCGATCCGCAATACGGCGCGGTCAGGCAAATTCTCCAGTGATCGCGCAATACAGGAGTATGCGCGGAACATCTGGAACATTTCGCCTGTCGATCGTGAGCCGTAAGCCGTAAGGTCTCAATACAAATCCTGAATATTAACGTATTGACTTGCTCTCGGGCCGTATGTAATCATTTTTCATTGTTGCCAAATCCAAAGAGCACAGGATGATCATGGAAGGATATCCGCATATTTTTCAACCGGGATCGATCGGCAAGCTCGTCGTGAAGAACAGGATCAAATATGCCGCCACCGAAACGAACTTCCCCTATGGGGACGGTTACGTGAGCGACAGAGAGGTGGCCTACATGGAGGCACAGGCAAAGGGCGGCGCCGGCATTGTCACGACCCAGGGGGCGTACCCTGATAAAAAAGGCGAGGGGAAGGGCTTCAAGGGGATGATGTCGATCAATGACGACCGGTACATCCCGGGGCTCAAGCGTCTTGCGGACGTCATACGCGCGAACGGGGCCCTGTCGAGCATCCAGATACTCCACTGCGGCAGGGAAGGCGGCATCGAGCTCGATTACTGCCTCATGCCGTCGATAGTCCCCCAGAAATTATCGTACTTCAAACCCCCGCGCGAGATCACACCCGAAGAGATAAAGCAGGCCGTGCGTGACCATGTCGATGCGGCCCGGCGCGCACGAGAGGCCGGTTTCGACATGATCGAGCTGTCCGGGATCGTGGGGTATCTCATCTCGACCTTTCTATCGCGTTATACCAATAAAAGGACGGACGAATACGGCGGTGACGATATTGCCGACCGGTGCAGGCTCATGGTCGAGGTCATCGGGTCGGTCAAGGCCGAAGTGGGGGACATGCCCGTTGGCATTCGCCTTTGCGGGCATGAATTGCTCGACGACAGGGGCGGCAACACCTTTGAGGAAAGCGTCGAGAGCTTCAGGATAGCTGAAAAAGCAGGCGCTGATTATTTGAGCGTCACCGTCGGCTGGCATGAATCATCCCAATCTGTCATAACGCGCGATGTTCCCATGGGGCACTGGCTGTACATTGCCGAGGCGGTAAGAAAAGCTGTCAACGTACCTGTTATGATGGCCTTCCGCCAGTTCCTTCCCCACGTCCCGGAAAAGGCGATATCGCAGGGGCAGATAGATTTTGTGGAGATGTGCCGCCCGATGATCGCCGACCCGGAGTTCCCGAACAAGGTACGGGAAGGCAGGGAGAAAGAGATCATTCCCTGTATAGCGTGCAACGTCTGTTTTTCACGGTTGTATTACCATCAGCCGATAATGTGCTCGGTACGCCCGAGCCTCGGCCATGAAGGCGAGCCGAACTGGGGATATTACGGGTTCGAGCGGCCGAAAACGAAGAAGAACGTGGCGATCGTGGGCGCCGGGCCGGCTGGCCTGCAGTGCGCCGTCACTGCCCGGCAGAAGGGGCATAACGTGACGGTGTTTGAGAAGAACGAGACGGTCGGCGGGAATATCCTCATCGCGTCCCGGGTCGATCCGGGGGCGGTCGAGCTCCTGCGGCCTGTGCATACTTTGGAAGAGCTCTGCCGGAAGACGGGGGTGACAGTAAAGACCGGGGTCGATTGCGGTCCGTCGACGGTACGTAAAGATAGTCCCGATGTCGTCGTCATCGCGTCGGGCCCCGGGGCGAAGCCGGTCCCTGCAGGCGTCCTTCTTCCCCGGGACGTTATGATGGAAACGGTGAGGCCCGGCCGCAGGATCGCGATAATAGGGGCCGGCGGCGTCGGGCTCGGCGTCGCGGTCTATCTGCTCAGAAAAGGGGATTACGAGATCACGGTCCTCGACGAGGCCCCAAAACCGGGCCGTGATGTGAACCCGTTCTACTTCTGGCAATACATGGCACTCATGAAAAAGAAAAAGGTCAATTTCATGATGCGGACCTCCGTCAATGAGATAAAGGGCAATGGCGTCCGTTTTACCGGTGCGTCGGGTGAGGGGTCTTCGGAGTTCGACACGGTCGTCATGGCGATCATGTACCCGGAAGAGGGTGTCTGGAGGGAGTCTGCGGGATCACTGGCGGATGAGGTCTATTTTATCGGGGACGCTAAGAAGCCACGGCGCCTCCTTAATGCAATTCATGACGGGTACCGTCTGGGAATGGTGATCTGATGATACCGATCGTTGATAAAGAAAAATGCACCGCCTGCGGGAGCTGCGCCGATATTTGCCCCCCGGGGGCAATAACCATCGAGAACGACGCTGCCTCCATTGCCGCCGACCTCTGCGAAGAATGCGGTTTTTGCGCCGCCGATTGCCCCGTCGGGGCAATAACCATCGATTTTCCTCATTTAAGCCCCGGCCCCGATATCCGATAAGTTGTTTAAGGGTTTTCTTATCTTGCCGGGACGAGGAGGACGTATGGGCCAGGGGAACACGTCGAACATTCTTTTAGAATCGGGAACGAACGAAGTCGAGATCCTCGAGCTTTATATCGACGAGGAAGGATACCGCGGCTACTATGCGGTCAACGTTGCCAAGGTGATCGAGATCATACCGGTCCCGAAGACGAAAATAAGCCCGCCGGATTCCAGAAGAGGCATGGTCTCAGGGCTCTTCAATCATCGCAATAAGGTGGTGGTGCTGGTCGACCTCGCAGTATGGCTCGGGAAGAACCGGGTGGAGAACAAGCCGTGCAACGTGCTGATCACGGAGTTCAATAACGTCGTAACGGCCTTTCTCGTGTCGGGGGTAACGAGGATCCACCGGGTCACGTGGCAGAACATAAAACCCCTCGACGGTTACATGGAGGATATGAGCGATGCGGTGACGGGCGTCGTAGAACTGGACAACAACCTCGTCTTCATGCTCGACCTCGAAAAGGCAATAGCCGAGCTTGACCCCAATCTCGCGCTCAAAGCACCGTCCGGGGAAGAAAGGGTTTCGGCGGCCGCAGCCGACACCGGAAGGCCGATCAGGATCCTCCACGTCGACGATTCGAACGTAATCCGGCGCAACGTGAAAGCGCGTCTGGAAGAGCAGGGCGATATTGCCGTCATTTCTGCAGGTAACGGTGATGAGGCATGGAACTGGCTGGTAGCGGCGAGTGCCCGGGCCCTCTCGGCGGGACGGCCGGTCTCGGACTATGCGGACGTTGTGCTCACCGATATCGAGATGCCCGTCATGGACGGCTATCATCTCTGTAAAAAAATAAAGGAATCAGCCGAACTCCGTGGGATCCCCGTGATATTGTTCTCATCCCTGATAACCGATAAGCTCATCCATAAAGGCCAATCCGTCGGCGCTGACGGCCAATTCTCAAAGCCAGACCTCAGCCTCATCGGCTTCATTCGCGACCTCGTACACAGAAAGGACAAGGCAGCATAAGCGGCCGCAGGGCCGGCCTATGCTGCCTTGTCTCAAGTTTCAGGCCAAAAGCACATGGTCCTATAAAAAAGCCCCCGTTGAAAACGGAGGCCGTTCTTTGCCTGAAGCCTGGGACCAGGTCTTCTATATTAAGGAGCCACCGGAATAACAGTCGGGGGGGATTGAATCCGGTGGCTTAAGGGTGCCCGGCCATTTTCATGCCGGGCACGCTGGTATTATAGCACAAGTCAGGCCTGAGAGATATAGATTCTTGCAATATCACCATTTTCAGCGGGCGGTCCGGGCGGTCCGTAATTTTCTTGACAGGGCCGTCGGCGGCTTTCTATAATCTCGTCATACCTTTTCGGAATGTACCCGCTATGAAAGGGACTTGCGATGTTTCCGTAATTTAAGCGAACAAACAGGAGGCGAGAGGATGTTGGGAAAAATAAAGTTTATTTCCGGTTGCCTGATATTGTCCTGTATTGTCGTCATATGCATGACGATCGTCGTTCCGCAGGTGTTTTCGGCGGAGAAGACGCCGGCAGTGCGGTACTGGGTGAGCGTATCGACAGAGAAGAGCGGTTTCCCGGGGATGCCGTCGGGCATGGGCGGGCCCGGGGGGATGCCGGGCATCGGCAGCCTCTTCGGCATGGGAGGAGGTGAAGGTTCGTCGGGGAAGCGGCTCCATCTTGAAGTGAGTTCCCCTAAACCTCTGCCCGCTGACCCCCAGGCGACGCACGATATCCCTCCGTCGCAGAACATGGGGCCCACACTTCCCCTTGTCCCGCCTGATCCCGGCCAGACGCATCAGGGGCGTCCCGGCGAAAGGCCGGAAAAATTTGAAAAGCAGAAGATGCGCATGCTGATCTACTGGGGTTGCTCAGAGACGGTCAGGCCCGGTCAGCCGTACGTCATCGACACGGCAAAGTCTGGCCCGGCCGATTTTGGCAGGATGTTCCAGGGACGGGCCGTGGGGCAGCATAGCCTTTCACCCCGCTCCGGTACGTCCTACGCCGATTGGCCCAACAAAAAAGACGGGAAACAGGTACCGGCCAACAGCTCGCTTGTCGGGAGCCATTTCGTTCACGGTAATTACGTGCCGGATATCCGTTTTGCGATCGATCCAAACCATGATTTCATGGCGCCTGTCGAGTTTACGTCAACAAAAGGGACCCCTGCCGATAGTTTTTATTTCCAGTGGAATTCCATTCCTACCGCAACGGGCTATTTTGCGACGGCAATGGGGCAGGACCGGAATACAGAGACGATGATCATCTGGAGCTCAAGCGACGTGCGTGAGGCCGGCTGGTCGCTGATGAACTATCTTTCGAACGAAGAGGTCCGGCAGCTTGTCAGGGACAGGGTTGTCCTGCCGCCGTCGACAACCCAGTGTGTCATCCCCCGGGGCATCTTCAAAGATGCGCAGGGTGCGATGGTCCAGTTTATCGCATACGGGGACGAATTGAATATCGCGTACCCGCAGAAACCGAAGGACCCGATATGGGCGGTCAAGGTGCGCCGGAAATCGACATCGATGCTCCCGCTCATGGAAGCGTCCGCCAGGGACTCGCGCCCGGGGCGCGAAGCGCCGCAGGACCGCGAAGCGCCGCCCGAAAAGAAAGAAGGGATAACGCCCGGGAAGGTGCTTAAGGGTATTTTCGGTTTTTAACGGGAAAATACCTGTTTCAAATTTCATGTTTCAGGCAAAGGCAAGGACCATCACAGCCCCCGTTTTCAACGGGGGCTTCATTCATGGGAAAACGCCCTCTTCGCTCGAAGCATGAATCTTCAAACCTGAAAGGGCCCGCAGGGCCACTGTAAAGCGGGAGGAAAGAGTGAGCAAATGGAAGGATAGGGTGAAGCAGGTCAACCTTGAGAACAGGCCGCTGACCGGGGCGCTGATCGGCAGGGCGCCGGAGAATATCGAGATGATCGAGCGCGGCTGCGGGTTCACCCTCGATTGCGGGGACTCCCTGGAAAGCATGATAGATGCGGCGGTCGTCGCGGATGTGCTGTCCCTTCTGCTGCCGCCGCTCGACGCCGTGCAGGAACTTGATAAAGCGAACGGGTCTTTCCCGAAGGACAGGCTGTTGGCCTTTGTCTGTGCCATATGGTTTTTCACGACCGTGGTCCCGCGGCTCGAGGCAGAAGGTAATGCGATGGACATTGCGAGACTGTCGGACCGGTTAGGGGCGGTGTTGTTTGCCCCCTATGGCGGGGAGAATGAGGCAGGGCTCGTCAGGATCGGCATCCAGTACTGGAAAGAGCTCGGCGCCCGTGCGCCCGCGTCCGTGATCGAATGGCACCGGTCATTCGCACAGATGATATTCATACATTATGAATCGCTCGTCAACACTGCGGTCGACCTTAACGGCCTCGACCTCGACGCGACAATGGGGAAGATGGTAACAGTATTTCTTTCGATGGGATTGGACCTTCCCGAAGTGAATTAAGAGGGACCGGGGAAATAATCGGGAAAGGCGCAAGAGGGGCCTGTTCCGGGCCCCTCTTGCGCCTGAACATGCGGGGTTCCTAGAAGAAATAATAGACTGCCAGCCTGTACTCGTCGAAACTTCCGCTTCTGCCCGCATAAGGCGCGGCCGGACCGTTGCCGTTATAGCTGGTGAAGAGGTTTGACCATCCAAGGCCGAACCTGATTGCCTGGTTCGCATCCCAGAGCAAGGTTACGCCGTACTGCTGGAGCATGTTGGGAAGGTCGCGCCGTGCCTGTGCTGCGGCATCATTGGCGGCGCCACGGCCCCATGAGCTGTAATTGTATTTCAGATAACCATAAAGGCCGTTGATCGACAGTTTATCGGTAAACCAGAACGACAGCTGGGAGAAAAGCCCATACATCGTAGGCGCTGACGCTTCATTGTTTGGCCCCCAGTAAGAGCCCTGGCTGACATTCTGGTTCAGGCCCATCCAGCCGGGGCCCTGGATGTTCTGGCCGATAAAGAAATTTCCGTTGAGGAGAAGGGCCATAGCCTTGTTGCCCTGTTTCTCCGGTATGATCGGTACACTGTACCGGAACGCCGCGATCCATGCATTGATCATGTCGTCCTGGTAACCTCCGGCCGTTGTTGCCGGAAGGGCGGCGGCTGTGCCCGCAGCTGTGTCGTATACCTTCTTTTCCTTGCCGAAGTATGCGCCAAGTCCGAACTTGAGGTTGTTGGAGCCGATCTTGCCGGCGCGATCGCTCCAGTATGCGATCTCACCCATGAGCCCGGGCCAGTTGCTCCGGGCGTAACCGTCGTTGAACTGACGTACGTACGGGAATGTACCTGTGCCTGACCACTCGGTTGCCGATGTAATACCGATCATTGCATTCAATTCTTTGGTGAAGAAATATCTGAAGGCCATCTGGGGCATCCGCCAGCCGCGCAGAAATGCCCGGAAATCATTACATCCGATCCACGCGCCGTAATAGGGCATGCCCCACTGCTGCCAGTTCTGGCCGATCATGAGCTCGGCGGAACTCCACTTGAGCGTCATGAACGCATGCCTGAGTTCAAATCCGCCGTACCCGTTGCCCGTAGCGACGCCCCTGAAATCACCCTCGATAAAGGCCGATGTCTTTGCCCCCCACAGGCCAGGGCCTTTGACAAGGAAATTGAGACGGGTCTCGCCGGCAGTCTGAAATGTGTTGCTGTATTCGTCGGCGAGGACGGCCATGGCGCCTGAGCTCGATCGTGCAGCTACCGGGGTGTCCGCGTTGCCGTTCTGTGACATCCACCCGAGATCATACTTCACAAATCCGCCGAAGGTGACGTCGTAGCGGCTCGATACGGTGCCTGCATTTGCGAGGAAAGGGAGCATCAATGAGAGTAGGAACAGACATAACAGCAGCTTCTTCATGAAATACCTCCAATGTTGGGATCTTTGCACATCCACATCCGTGTGCCTGTCAATATGGCTTTCGTAGTATCCAAATAGAAATAACGGTTCGTAGTATACAGCCAAGCATAACGAGAAATCAAGGAAAATTAACATTCATTAATAAAATAGTTTCGAGGGGCCGGGGAGGACCTCTGTTGGCGGAAAATTCGCATGAGCGTTGTAAGCATTGACTTCGCGAATCGATTCTTTTAAAAGTATGTGTGCGTTTTTGACCGCCCGAGGTGATGAAATGGATACCTGCAGATACAGGGAAAGACTTTATGAGCTGTACAGGAAGGAGGATGACAGGCTGACGGGGGGCCCGGGGTGGGAGAAATTCCCCCTTTTCTGGTTCCTTTTGTTCCTCTCGTATAAATGCACCCGGATGTGTGAGTATTGTTACGTCTTCAATCAGGTCGGCTACGATGACGCGCTCGAGATGGACAATAACACCTTCTCGCGTCTCCTCGAGTGGGTCCCGGAGGTATGGAAGGTCAACAGGGTCAAGGTGAACACCGTGGTTTTCCTCGGAGGTGAACCGCTCCTTCGAACGGACAGGATCAAAAAGGTAATGGATGCGGTCCATGACAACACGGACGGCATGCAGGGGGCCCTGTGCACGAACGGGGACGTCATTGATTCGGTCAACTGGGACGACCTCAGGGATATCCAATGGATCTCGACGAACATCACGGACATCCCTCTGGATGAATTGGCCCGGAGAATGAAAATAATCGGCGAGCGATCGAATGTGATCAACCAGACCATTATCGCGGCGCTTGATGAATGGAACCTGGAACGGATGCTCGACATAGCCCGGTTCGGGGTCGAGAACGGCTACCGGCTGAGATTTTACCGGAATTCGTACTGGAGCATGGACCCGCGCTATAGAGAGATGCTTTTGAAAAGGTATCACGAGCTTTGCGACCTGCTCGAGGAATACGCCGGGCGCGGGTATGACGTGAATACAACGTTTCTGCTCGATTTTTTGATCCCTGCGTGGGATGGCGCGGCTTCCCTTTACCCGTGCGGAAAAAGAATGGCCGTCGTATTTCCGGACGGAGGCATTGGCCCGTGCGTCAGGAACCACACCTTCAAATCCGGCACGTTATATGACCCCGACCCTCTGGCAAAACTTCAGGTGTACGATTTTCATTACGATATCAGGAGGCCGGACCTGCCCAAAGAGTGCAAGGCCTGCGAATCCCGGACCGCGTGCCATGCCGGATGTCCCAACGACAAGAGGACCTTTCGTGATATAACTACGGGGAAGTCGATCGTTTGCGATGTGCACAGGGAGATAATTCCCAGGCTGCGGCATATCGAGGCATTAAAAAAAAGTTCTGCTCCCTGAGGCGGGCCTATATCTCTTCGTGGTGTATAAGCTGGATCCTGACCTGCTCGCCCGATCTCACGTCCGTTGTCTCCTCGGGCATGATTATCAGGCAGTTCGCGTCGCTCATCGACCGGATTATCGATGAGTTCTGGTTTCCCGTCGTCGTCACGTAAAGGTTGTTGTCCTTGATCGTGAACCGGCCTCGCAAATAATGCGCCTTGCCCGGCGGTTTCGCTATGTTTTCCAGGAGGATGGCGTTGACCACGGGTTTATGAATACGGCGCGCCCCCATTAAAGAGAGCAGGGCAGGCCTCACAAATTGTATAAAGGATGTGAGGGTGGACACGGGGTTGCCCGGAAGACCGAAGACAAGCTTGCCGGCCTTCGTTCCGAAGGTCAGGGGCCTCCCCGGTTTTACCTTTACCCATCCGAATTTGATATCGATCCCAAGGTCGGCGTAGACGTCCCTGACCAGGTCATATTTACCCATGGAGACGCCGCCCGTTGAGATCACGACGTCTGCGTCGAGGGCCTTCTCAAAAAGCTTCCTCGAATCTTCATATATGTCCCTGGCTATTCCAAGGTATGAGGGCAGCGCACCGTATTTTTTCGCCTCGGCCATCAAGGTGTAGGCGTTGATATTCCTTATCTGACCGTCCGCAATGTTCTGGCCCGGTTCGACCACCTCATTCCCGGTGGCTATTATGGAAACCCTGGGCCTTGCATAGACCCTCGCGCCGCCGCAGTTGAGTGATGCGAGAGTGCCCATGTGGGCCGAGCCCAGGCGTTCACCCCTGTTGAGGACGACATCCCCCTTTTTAATGCTCTCTCCGGCAAACCTGTAATTTTCAAACGGCGATACCTCGCGGAATAGTGCGACATATCCTCCGTCTTCCTCGGTATCCTCGATCGGGATCACGCAGTCGGCATTGGCAGGGATTGGCGCTCCGGTCATGATCCGGACCGCCGTTCCATTTTCCATGGCGGCCTGCCAGACGCTGCCGGCCTGGACTTCGCCGGCGATCCGGAGCCTCAGCGGGCTATTACGGGATGAGCCCTTCGAGTCCGCGGCTATCATCGCATAGCCGTCCATGGCCGAATTGTTCCAAGGGGGGACCATGTGATCGGCTATTATCGGATCGAACAGCACCCGGCCGGGCAAATCCAGTATCGATACGTCTTCGGGCCCCAGCGGCGTTACGTTGTCAAGTACTATTTTGAGGGCGTCGGTAACGGATACGGTCAGATCCCGGGCAATCATGCTAAACGGTCCGGATGGGATGTGAAGAAAGTCGGCATTTGTCATATATCATAGGGAATTTGCACAGCATTGTCCACAGGATGTTTGCCCGTGTGACAGGAGATGAGCGCAGTTTGAGCTGCACGGCTTGGAATTGTCAATAATTACTATGGGGTAGGTAGTAATCGTTCAGAGGGGCTATTATTAGTCATTTCTACCACCATTTTTCTTGACACGACAAGGGCTTGTGATATAATACACAAGACTTACCGAAAGCAGCCGAAGCTGTGGCTGTGAAAGGATACCAGAGGATCTAGGAGCTTAATATGAGATATGGAGAAGTAGGGTATAACCTGGAAATTGATCTGGCCACGGGAAACATCGAAAGGGTGGAGACAGATCCGAAGATTTTGGAAACCCACCTCGGAGGTCTGGGAACAAGTGTGAAGCTCCACTGGGACAGGGTCCCGGCGAATGTGGGGCCATTTGACGACGAGAACATGCTTATATTCAGTTCCGGTGTTCTCAATGCCACCCCGGCTTTCAGCGCCAACAGGACGGTTGTCACGTTCATGTCCCCGGAGTCCGGTCTGCTCGCGTACCCGATGATGGGCGGGTTCTGGTCGGCGGAGCTCAAGTATGCGGGATACGACAAGGTCATCCTCAACAACAAGTCGCCAAAATGGGTCTACATCTGGATCAACAACGACAAGGTCGAACTGCGTGACGCGTCTCACCTTGTCGGCAAGGGAGCGCTCGAGACCCAGGACGCCATACGCAGGGAATTGAACCAGCCGAATGCGCAGGTGGCGGCCATCGGCCCCGCGGGCGAGCACAGGTGCTTCACCGCTTCGATAGAGCAGGGCCGCTCCAGTGCAAGCCGCCTCGGCGGCGGCGCCGTTATGGGCGACAAAAAGGTCAAGGCCGTAGCGGTGCGGGGCTCGAAGGACATCAACCTCTTCGACGGCGAAGCGTTCATGAAGGAAATGAAGGAGATGATGGCCTACATCAATTTCCGGAACACGAACCCCATTCCCGACGTCATGACGATCCTTTCCGGTATAGGCTCACCCCAGGAAATGGTCCATACCGACGAGAGCTGGCATACAGAGAATTTCATGTGGGGCAACGCCCGTACGCGCAGAAGAGGGTTCTGGGACGAAAAGGTCGCCGTGGAATGGCCGAGAGGCCAGCTTGAAGGCATCAAGAGGCTGATCAGCTGTATGAACTGCCCTCAGCACTGCGGCGCTTTGATATCATACAGGGACACGCCGAGATACATGGCGAAATGTTTCGGAAAGCTGACATACGCAATGGCCGCCTACGTCGACAACATGGACTTCGCATGGAGGGCACTGCAGCGCGCCACGGAATACGGTTTTGACTCGTTCTCGACCCCGCAGATACTTGCATTCGCAGTGGAGCTTTACGAAGCCGGCATCCTGACCGACAAGGATTTTGCGGCCGGGCCCAATTACCCGGCATGTCCTTCGGACAACGAAGGAAGGTTCCTGTGGCTCATGGACAGGGTCGCACACCGCGAAGGCATCGGCGATGTCCTTGCGGATGGTGTTTACCAGGCGGCCAGAAGGATCGGGAACGGTGCCGAGGCGTTCGACCACAATACGATAAAGAAACACGAGCAGCTGCCGCTTAAGCTTGGCACGCTCGATCCTCTATACTACCTGATGTACGCAACCAATGAGAAGATCAGTATCACACAGATTGAAGGAAACTGGCCGCAGGGAGCTTTCCCCACCATGGAACAGAGGGAAAAGTTCGTCGAGGACTGGCCGCAGCTTCCCGACCCGAGCTGGAAACAGTGGCTCCTCGAGTGGGAACCGCGCGGCGAAAAGGGGATACCGTTCTTCCCGACGGCGGATATCTGCAGCGTGATCGTCGACTGGATGGAAATGCTCCACAACATCGACGACGCATGCTGCGTATGCGCGGGCATGTCGTCATTCTGCCTCAAGCCGCCGTACCACATCCACAATTACCCGAAAATAATCAGGGCTGCCACAGGACTTGATGTCGATGAAGCCGGCCTCAAGAAGATAGTGAACCGCAGTCGAAACCTTCACAGGGCCCTGAACAACAGGCGCGGTATGAGCAGAAAAGACGAGAAGCCGCCCGCGGACCACTGGAAGAGAAGATGGCCCGAGCTTGAGGAGAACCTCCTGTCTACCTATTACAAGTTCAAGGGCTGGAACGACGATGGTATACCGACGAGAGAAAGGCTGCACGAGCTGGATCTCGATTACGTTGCCGATGACCTGGAACAGAGGGGGATTTTGAAAAATGGCTAAAATCAAGAAAATAGTAAAGACGATCAAAGTTGATGCCGACAAATGCAACGGCTGCCGTGGGTGCGAGATCGTATGTTCCGCATTCCATTCCACGCCGAGGTACAGCGGCATTAATCCGGCCAGGTCCCGCATCCAGATAATCCGGCACCCGTTGAAGGACATCTGGCTCCCGGTCTTTGCGGGCGAATACACCCCGGCCGAGTGTATGGGCAGGGAGACGTATATTATCGACGGCAAAGAATACGATGAATGTACATTTTGCCGCGCGACGTGCCCGTCACGTGACATATTCAAGGAACCCGACTCAGGCCTTCCGCTCAAGTGCGACATGTGCGAGGATGACCCTCCCCGGGAAAAGCCGATGTGCGTAGAATGGTGCCTCAATGAAGTTTTGACGTACGAGGAAAGGGAAGAGGAAGTCGAAGAGAGCCAGGAAGCGCAGGATGTCGAGATCGGCCTCAAGGCAATGATGGACAAGTACGGACCCGACAAGATAGCGGACGCTCTTGCCCGCATGGCCCAGAAAGGCCAGCAGTAAAAAGACTACTAACGAGGATCTTACCATGGCAAAGAAGATGGAGATCATAGCTCCTTTTCAAGAGGTAATAGACGAGATAAAGGAGAAGGGCGGCGACGCGATAAAGTACTGCTACCAGTGCGGAAAATGCGACACCGTCTGTCCCTGGAACAAGGTGCGCCAGTACTCGATGAGAAAACTCGTCCGTGAGGCCGTCTTCGGACTGTCCGAGATCGAGAAGGAAGAGATATGGCGATGCACGACCTGCGGCAAGTGCCCGCAGCGCTGCCCCCGGGATGTGAAGCAGATCGACGATATCGTCGCGATCCGCCGCATGGCGACGGGATACGGCGTCTTCGCCGGCCCTGTCAAGTCCTACCGCACGATCGCATCAGGCCTTTCGGGCCAGGGGAACCCCTTCAACGAAGACAGGAAGACCCGCGCCGAGTGGGCCCAGGGGCTTGGCGTCAAGCCTTTCAAAGAAGACATGGAGTACCTTTACTTCCCGTGCTGTTACTGCAGCTACGACCCCAGGCTCAAGAAGGTCGCCCAGGCGACCGCGAAGGTCCTGAAGAAAGCGGGCGTCACGTTCGGTATACTGGGCGAGAAGGAGGTCTGCTGCGGGGAGTCGATACGCAAGACCGGCAATGAGGAACTCTTCAAAAAGCTGGCGAAAGAGAACATCAAAGCTTTCATCGATGCTGGTGTGAAAAAGATACTCGTTTCTTCGCCCCACTGCTACCACACCTTCAAGAACGAGTACCCCGAGTTCAAGGTGGACTTCGAGGTCGTTCATATCTCGGAGCTCATCCCCCGGCTTATAAAAGAGGGCAAGCTCACCATCGCGAAGGAATACCAGAAAAAGGTCGCCTATCATGACCCGTGCTACTTAGGCCGCCACAACGGGATCTTCGACGAGCCGAGAGAGGCCCTGAAGGCCGTTCCCGGCGTCGAGCTCACAGAGCTCCCCGAGGCCCGCATGGACTCCACTTGCTGCGGCATGGGCGGCGGCAGGGTGTGGGCGGAGACCGAGAAGCACGAGCGCTTCTCGAACATCCGCGTCGACCAGGCGCTCGGCGAGGGTGCACAGGAACTGGTTACGGCGTGCCCTTACTGCATAACGGCGCTCGAGGACTCGCGCCTTGTCACGGGCCACGAGGACGACATAACGATAAAGGACATCACCGAGGTCATCGCCGAGGTGATAGAGTAAGGTTCTATAAAAGACTAACCACGATGAGGTGATACACAGTGGAAAACGTAATATCGCTCAACGAGAACATTAAGAACCTGTGCAATCAGGGGCCGAACGGCGACTTCGGCGATGTCATGGTCGTCGGCGGCGGCATCAGCGGCATCCAGGCATCGCTCGATCTCGCGACGGCGGGCTTCCGGGTCTACCTCGTCGAGAAGGCGCCCTCGATCGGCGGCCACATGGCCCAGCTCGACAAGACCTTCCCGACGAACGACTGCTCGATGTGAATTCTCGCACCGAAGCTGGTCGAGGTCGGCCGGCACCCCAACATCGAAGTTCTCACCTACACGGAAGTCGACAGCGTAGAGGGAGATGCAGGAGATTTTAACGTAACACTGAACCGCAAGCCCCGTTACATCAAGGAAGACCTGTGCACGGGCTGTACGGTGTGCGTGGAATACTGCCCGGTGAAGTACCCGGACGAGTATAACCAGGACATATCGCTCAATAAGGCGGTCCATGTCTACTTCGCGCAGGCCATCCCGCTCATCACGTACATCGACGAGAGCTGCCTGTACCTGAAGGAGAAGAAGTGCCGCATCTGCGAGGCCGTCTGCAAGCAGAACGCGATCGACCTGACGATGAAGGCCGAGAAGAAGCAGATCAACGTCGGCGCCATCATCCTTGCCCCGGGTTTCGAGCCCTTCGACCCGAAGGTGAGGGAAGAGTACCGCTACGGCGAGTTTCAGAACGTCGTCACCAGCATGGACTACGAGCGCCTTCTGTGCTCGACCGGCCCGTACGCGGGCGAGATCCTGCGCAAGTCGGACCTCAAGCACCCCCACAACGTCGCCTGGATCCAGTGTATCGGATCGCGCCAGGTGATCGAGGGCGGTAACTCTTACTGCTCGGCGGTATGCTGCACATACACCCAGAAGCAGGTCATCCTGACGAAGGACCACGATGCGGACGCGAAGTGCACGATCTTCCACAACGACGTGCGCGCCTACGGCAAGGACTTCGAACGCTACTACGAGAGGACGGAGGCGCTCCCCGGCATCCGCTTCTTCAGGAGCTACCCCTCCATAGTCAAAGAAGACCCGGTGACCCATAACGTCACCATCAAATACACGACACCCGAGGCCGGGGTCGTCGAGGAAGAGTTCGACATGGTCGTCCTCTCGATCGGCATGAACCCGCCGAAGAATGTGCAGGAGATCGCGCAGAAGTTCGGCATCGAGCTCGAAGAGCACAACTTCTGCAACATCGACCCGAGAAACCCCATGCTGACGAACCGCAGGGGCATCTTCGTCTCGGGCGCCCTCCAGGGCCCGATCGACATCCCGGAGTCGGTCTTCTCCGCCTCCGGAGCCGGAAGCCAGATCGGCGAAATGCTGCAGTACCGGCGCGGCAACCTCTCGAAGGAGAGGGTCTACCCCGAAGAGAAGGACGTCTCCCAGGAAGAGCCCCGGATCGGCGTTTTCGTCTGCCACTGCGGCGCGAACATCGGCCGCATCGTCGACGTTCCGGGCACGGTGGAGTACTGCAAGACACTCCCCAACGTCGTCTACTCCCAGGAGCAGCTTTTCTCCTGTGCGACGAACTCCGCCCGCGAGATAACGGACAAGATAAAGGAAGAAGGTTTGAACCGCGTGGTTGTCGCCGCGTGCTCCCCGAGGACCCTGGAGCCGCTTTTCCGCGACACCCTGCGCGAGGCCGGCATCAACCAGTACTATTACGAGATGGCGAACATCCGCGAGCATAACTCGTGGGTCCACCAGAAGGAAAAGGAAGAGGCGACAGATAAGGCCCACGATATCATCAGGATGTCCGTGGCCCGGGCGTGCAAGCTCGAGCCCCTCCAGGAGTTCGACCTTCCCGTCGACAAGAGGGCGCTCGTGGTCGG
>ERZ1645192.167-NODE-167-length-48537-cov-10.370034_pt1 | contig 48537 bp, 57 predicted proteins | sample MGYA00575354_ERZ1645192 | MGnify/ENA primary metagenome ERZ1645192 (study PRJEB40844, sample SAMN11349763) | freshwater sediment metagenome | isolation source: river sediment | host: Sediment | place: India: Faizupur Khadar , New Delhi | collected 2017-02-21 ... | reverse complement strand
CCGTTCTTTTGGAAGTTTTCAGCCAGCTTGGTCGGATTGATCTGCAAGTTGGCGTAGAAGAACGTGAAGAGAACCGTTAAGACCAAGTAAATCAGCAAGCCCCACGGCATTTCCCACGTTTGGTTGTTGAACCAAGGCATGGTGACCGTGTCGCTTGACGAGAAGATGTTCAACCATTCGGCATTGGTGTCCGCGCCGCTGATGAAGGAGGCGATGACGCTCGGTGCCATCATGATGGAGTTGGCGAAGATGACCGGGATAACGCCGGCGGAGTTGATCTTGATGGGTAAGAAACTCGCTTGGCTGTATTTTTGGCCACTGCCGCTCTTTCCGGCGTGTTGAACCGGGATTTTGCGCTTGCTTTTCTCGACGAACGTGACGAACGCCACGATCAGCACGAAAGACAAGAGATAAATACCGAATTGAAGCGAGCCTTTAAGCACTTGTGCCGCCCCTTGGCCGAGCTTTTCGGACAGCCATTGGGTATACGCGGTGCTGATTTGAATCGGCAAGCTCCGGACGATGCCGGCGAAGATGATGACGGAAACGCCGTTTCCAAGACCTTTGACCGTGATTTGGTCACCGAGCCACATGACGAGCATCGAACCAGCCATGAGGATGGTGACGATGTAGGCATAGGTCCAGAAACTCGAATCGGCTAAGGTAATGTAGGAAGAGTTTTCCATCGTTTTGACAACGCCATAGGCTTGGACCGCACCCAGAAGGAGGGTCAAGTAACGGGTCGCCATTTCGCTTTTTTTACGGCCGTAGTCGCCTTGTTCGGAGAGTTCGGTCAAGGCCGGGAGCACGTCCATCGATAAGAGTTGGACGATGATGCTCGCGGTGATGTAGGGACTCACGCCGAGGGCGAACACGGAGAAGCTTTGTAATGCGCCACCGCCCAATAAGTTCATCAGGCCGAAGGCATTGTTGTCGCTGAAATTGAAATTCTGAACCGTCACGTTCGGAACGGTAATCGCCGCACCGATACGGAAGATGAACAGAATCATGATCGTGAAGAAAATTCGATTAACAACTTCCTTGTTTTTGAAAATGCTCACGAATTTTTTCATTAGAGTACCTCGATAGCGCCGCCGGCATTCTTAATGGCTTCTTCCGCGGCTTTGGAGAACTTGTGGGCTTGGACCGTGAGCTTTTTGGTCAATTGACCGCTGCCCAGGATCTTGATTCCGTCAAATTCCTTACGGACGAGTTTGGATTCCACTAATAACGTCGGGGTGACAACCGTTTCAGCATCGAAACAGTTTAACGATTCGACATTCACGACGGCAAATTCGACATGCGAGCCGTTCTTGAAGCCTCTTTTCGGAAGCCGGCGGAAGTAGGGGTTTTGCCCACCTTCGAAGCCTAAACGAACATGTCCACCGCTGCGGGCGTTTTGACCTTTGTGGCCTTTACCGGCCGTCTTGCCATTGCCCGAACCCACGCCACGGCCCTTACGGAAACCGTTCGTGCGCGCGCCTTCGGTATGTTGAAGTTGATGTAAATTCATAGTTGCACCTCCCTAGTTGAGATTTTTGATGTTTGAGTCGTTTTTATTTACCACGAAGAGCCTTCACTTGCGCGTAGGTCTTGAGGTTGGCAACGCCGTTATTGGTCGCCCGGATGATGTTGATCGGGGCGCGGCTGCCATAGACTTTGGAGTAAACGTTTTTCACGCCGGCCAATTCAAGGATGGCGCGAACAGGTCCACCGGCAATAATTCCGGTACCTTCGGGAGCGGGTTTAAGGAAAACGCTGCAAGCTCCGAATTGACCAATGATCTCATGCGAGATGGTGTCGCCCTTAGCGAGCGAGATCTTGTAAAGTTTCTTTTTGGCGTTTTCAAGAGCTTTCTTGATGGCATCGGGGACTTCGCCGGCTTTGCCGGTTCCGAAACCATATTGGCCCTTGCCGTCACCGATGACGACGACTGCGGCGAAGCGCAGGTGACGTCCGCCTTTGACGGTTTTGCTGACGCGGTTGATGGAAACCACGCGTTCTTCGTATTCTTTGACCTCGCGTTCGCGACGCGGACCACGGGGACGATCGCCGGAAGGACGACGGTCACCTTGGGGGCGGGCGCCGGATGCCGGACGGGCACCGGGTTGCGGACGAGCCGCTTGAGGTTTTGCTTCGGTAGCGGCCGGAGCAGCTACGACTTTTTCTTCTGCCATGGTGAGTCCTCCTAGAAGACCAAGCCGGCTTTACGCGCGGCGTTGGCTAACGCTTCGATACGGCCGTGGTAGAGATAACCACTACGGTCAAAGACGACTTTCTTGATGCCGGCGGCAAGCGCTTTTTCAGCGATGTCGGTGCCCACTTTGACGGAAGCTTCGATGTTTCCACCTTTAGCTAACTTGAGGGCGACGGAGCTACTGGCGACCAAGGTAACGCCTTTCTCATCGTCGATGAGTTGGGCGGAAATGTTAGCGTTGGAACGGTAGACACTTAAGCGCGGGCAATCGGCAGTGCCGGAAATCTTGGCCCGGATACGAACGTGACGGCGTTGACGGACGACGTTACGGCTTTCTTTATTGATCATGATGTTTCTCCTTTCCTACGCTTTATTTCTTACCAGCGCGCTTACCTTCCTTGCGGATGATATGCTCGCCTTTGTATTTAATACCTTTGCCTTGATAAGGTTCCGGTTCGCGGCAGGCACGAATGCGAGCAGCGGTTTGACCGACGGCTTGACGATCAGCGCCTTCGACCGTGATGTTGGTCGGGTCGACGACGATAATCTTGGCGCCCTTATCAGGGACGATCACGACATCATGGCTGTAACCGATGTTGAGTAACAGGTTTTGGCCTTGAAGTTGACCTTTGAAACCGATACCGACGATTTCAAGTTGTTTCTTGAATCCGACGGTGACGCCGACGATGGCGTTATGGATCAAGGCACGGACGGTGCCATGATTTTCGCGGGTTTGTTGGTCGTCATTCGGACGTTTGACGTGAACGTGGCCTTCACTGAGTTCAATGGTGCAGCCGCTTTCAAGTGCGACGTCTAAGGAGCCTTTGGGACCCTTCACCGTGACGATGCCATCTTTTTGAGTGATGGTGACGCCCGCGGGAACGGGGATGACTTTATTACCGATACGTGACATGGTAACCTCCTACCAGATATAAGCGATGACTTCGCCGCCGACGCCTAAAGCGCGGGCTTTCGTATCGCTCATAACTCCCTTGGATGTGGAAATGATTGCAATTCCCAGTCCTTTTAAGACTCTGGGTAAATTGTCGGCTTGGGCGTGAACGCGCAAACCGGGTTTGCTGATTTTCTTCAAACCGCTGATGACACGGGTGCCTTCAGCGTATTTCAGCGTGATGGTGAGTTCTTTCTTCACTTCGCCGCTGACCTTGTAATCAACGATGAAGCCTTCTTCTTTGAGAATCTCGGCGATCCGGACTTTTAAGGTCGAGGAAGGCATCGAGACGGTTTCGTTACGAAGCAAGTTAGCGTTGCGGATACGCGTGAGCATATCGGCGATGGGATCTGTCATAACCATATGTTTCTTTACCTCCTTACCAGCTGGCCTTTTTCATGCCCGGGATTTCGCCTTTGTAAGCGAGTTCGCGTAAGCAGATACGGCACAAATGGAATTTTTGATAGACCGAGTGAGGACGACCGCAGCGTTCGCAGCGGGTGTATTCTTGGACTTTGTACTTCTTGGGCCGCGCGCAGCGGACCTTGAGTGATGTTTTCGCCATGGTTTCGGTCTCCTTTATTTATGGAAGGGCAAGCCGATGGCGCTTAACAGCGCGAAGGCTTCTTCATCGTTTTTCGCCGTGGTGACGATGACGATGTCCATACCTCTGATCTTATTGACTTTGTCGAAGTTGATTTCCGGGAAGATCAATTGTTCTTTGATGCCCAAGGTGTAATTGCCGTGGCCATCGAAGGAGTTCTTGGAAATACCGCGGAAGTCGCGAACGCGCGGGAGCGCGATACTAATCAACTTATCGAGGAATTCGTACATCCGGACGCCGCGTAAGGTGACTTTGCAACCAATCGCTTGGCCTTCGCGAAGTTTGAAACTCGCGACGGATTTTTTGGCTTTCGTGATGATGGGTTTTTGACCGGTGATTTCACCGAGTTCGCGAACCGAGTCATCAAGAAGCTTGCTGTTGGTCGTGGCATCGCCGACGCCGACGTTGAGGACGATTTTCTCAAGTCCCGGAACTTCCATGATCGAAGTGTATTTGAACTTCGCCATGAGGGCGGGGACGATTTCTGCGTTGTAACGGACTTTTAAGCGGTTCGGAGCTTTGGGTTCTTTCACCGCTTCGGCTTTTTCGACCTTGGCCGGTTTCTCGGCTTTGGCTTTCGGGGCCGCTTCTTGCTTCGCCGGCTTTTCAGCGGCGGTTTTCTTGATTTCTTCTGCCATGATGCGACCTCCTAGTCTAACTTGCTTTTTCCGTCGCGGGTGACACGGACTTTGGTGACCTTTTTGTCTTTTCCCGTAACGAACTCGATTTTGGCACGAGTGGCCTTTTTGGTTTTCGGATCAATGAGCGCGACGTTGGAAGCATCGATCGGGGCGTAGATATCTAAGATCGCGCCATCGGGATTCTTTTGGGTCGGCTTTTTGTGTTTCTTGCGGACGTTAACGCCTTCGACGACGACTTTGTTGACATCAGCGTGAACCTTTTGAACGGTTCCGGTTTTGCCCTTGTCGTTGCCGGCGATGATAATGACCTTATCGCCTTTTTTGAGTTTCATGGGGTAACCTCCTACAGGACTTCCGTGGCGAGCGAGACGATTTTCATGAATCCTTCGCCCTTTTCACGGAGTTCGCGGGCCACCGGTCCGAAGACGCGGGTTCCGCGCGGGGTGCCATCTTCGTTTAATAAGACGATGGCATTATCATCGAACGCGACGGTTGAACCATCGGCGCGGTGAATTGCTTTTTTGGTACGGACGATGACGCCTTTGACGACTTCGCCCTTCTTGACTTTGCCATTCGGGATGGCATCCTTGACGGCGCATAAGACGATGTCGCCGACGGAGGAAACTTTGCGCGTGCTGCCGCCGTAAAGACGGAAGATGCGGACGAACCGGGCGCCGGAGTTATCAGCGACGACCAGGTTGGTTTCGTTTTGAACCATGATTATTCGCCCTCCTTAAGCTCGACGCTAGAGACGGCTTTCTTGACGACGTTCACTAAGCGATACCGTTTGGTGGCGCTGAGCGGACGGGTTTCCATGATTTCGACGGTATCACCCATGTGGGCGACTCCGAGTTCATCGTGGGCAACGTATTTCTTGCCGTATTTAACGCGTTTTTCGTATTTGGTGTGTTTCTTGTGGGTTTCGACTAAAACGATGATGGTTTTGGCCATCTTGTCCGAGACGACGACGCCCGTAAAGATGTGGCGGTTGTTTCTTTCTTCCATGGTTTTAATCCTCCCTATTTGCTCACACCGAGTTCGCGTTCGCGAATGACGGTGTAGATGCGCGCGATATCCTTGCGGATGCTCGTGATTTCTTTGCCTTTTTCGAGTTGGCCGACGGCTTGTTTACGACGAAGGTTGAAGAGTTCTTCTTTCAAGGCGTAAACTTTTTCGTTGAGTTGCGTGAGGTTCATTTCACGGATTTCGCTTAACTTCATAGTTATTCACCTTTTCCTTCCTTGGCGATGACGCGCGATTTGATCGGAAGTTTGTAGGCTGCTAAGCGTAATGCCTCTCTGGCATCGGCTTCAGGCACGCCTCCGATTTCGAACATCACCCGGCCGGTCTTGACGACGGCCACCCAAGATTCCGGATTTCCTTTACCGGAACCCATCCGGACTTCGGCGGGTTTCTTGGTTTTCGCTAAATGCGGATAAATGCGGGTCCAGATTTGTCCGGAACGTTTGGTGTAACGCGCCAAGACAATACGGGCCGCTTCGATTTGACGGCTGGTAATCCAGTTACCGGAAATGGCTTGAAGACCATATTCGCCGAAGCTGACTTCGGTACCGGCTTTGGACAATCCCTCATATTTAATGCCGTGAGGACGACGATATTTGACTCTCTTTGGTTGTAACATGGCGACTACTCTCCTTTATTCTCGACTGGAGCGGACGCGACGACTTTGCGCGCCGGCAGGATTTCACCGCGGCAAATCCAGACCTTGACACCTAAACGACCATAGGTCGTGTGGGCTTCGGCCAAACCGAAATCGATGTCGGAACGAAGGGTATGAAGAGGAATGATTCCATCCTTATAGCCTTCCTTACGGGCGATATCAGCACCGGCTAAACGGCCGGAGACGAGCGTACGGCAGCCTTTGGCGCCGGCTTTACGAACGCGTTGGATCGCTTTCTTTTGCGCGGTACGGAACGAGGCGCGTTCTTCGAGTTGCGTAGCAATCGATTGAGCGACAAGCACCGCATCGAGATCCGGGTTCTTCACTTCGACGACGTCGATGCGAAGGGTCCCGGACTTGACGATTTTGGCCAAGGACTTTTTGATCTTTTCGATGTTGGCTCCGTCTTGTCCGATGACGACACCCGGACGGGCGACGAACACGAGGATGGTGACGGCGTGGCCTTTATCGGTCTTGATCCGTTCGATTTCAATGTGCGAGAGCAAGGCAGCCTTGAGGGCTTCATTGAGGAACTTACGGATTTTGAGGTCTTCTTGTAAGAAAGAAGCGTATTCTTGATTGTTAGCGTACCATCTGGAGTTCCAGTCGCGATTGATGCCGATCCGGAAACCCACGGGATTAACTTTATGACCCATAATTGTGCTTCCTCCTTATCTTTCTTTCACCACGCACGTGATGTGCGAGGCTCTTTTAATCAAACCCGAGGCAGAGCCTTTGGCGCGCGGCAGGAAACGTTTCATGCGGGTGGCGTCACAGGCGTAAATCTCGGCGACGTATAATTTGGCTTCTTCCATCTCGTGGTTGTTGATGGCGTTGGCCGCGGCACTCTTAATGAGTTTGATGACGACCGGCGAGGCCGCACGATTGACGTTGGCGAGGATGCCTAAGGCAACCTTGACGTCTTTACCGCGAACGAGGTCAATGACCAAGCGGACTTTGCGCGGGGTAATGCGGATCGAACGGGCGATGGCGACAGCTTGCGTTGCTTTCATGTTCCGTTACTCCTTATTTACTGGCCGACGCGGATTCCGCGGTGGCTGCCTTGTCCTCGGCCGTGTGACCGGTGTGTCCGGTGTACTTGCGGGTCGGGGAGAATTCGCCGAGCTTGTGGCCGACCATGTCTTCGGTGACATAGACGGTGATGTGTTCGCGTCCGTTATAGACAGCGAAGGTATGTTCGACAAATGATGGGAAGATCGTGGATCGACGTGACCACGTCTTGATGATTTCTTTCTTGTGGGCTTTGTTCAGCTTTTCCACTTTTTTCATCAAGTGTTCGTCGCAGAACGGTCCCTTTTTTAAACTACGAGCCATTGTTTCATGCCCTCCTTAGCCTATTTGCCATTGCGCCGTCTCATGATGAGAGCGCCTGAGGCTTTTTTACGTGAACGAGTCTTAACACCGAGAGCGCGTTTGCCCCAGGGAGTCCGAGGAGCATCGCGGCCGACCGGGGCCTTACCTTCACCACCACCGTGCGGGTGATCGTTCGGGTTCATGGCCGATCCACGAACGGTCGGACGTTTGCCGTACCAACGGTTCTTACCGGCTTTGCCGAGGTTGATGAGGTTGAATTCTTCGTTACCGACGATACCGATGGTCGCACGGCAGGTGCCGAGGATCTTACGGACTTCACCGCTCATCAAGCGGACGATGACATACTTTCCTTCTTTACCAAGCACTTGCGCGCTCGCGCCAGCAGCACGGCAGAGTTGACCGCCTTTGCCCGGAGTGAGTTCGATGTTGTGAATCAAGGTACCTTCAGGAATGTTGTTGAGGATCATGGCGTTGCCGGTGAGGATATCCACGGTTTCGCCGGAGACAATCTTCGAACCGACTTTCAAATCTTTCGGAGCGAGGATGTAGCGCTTTTCGCCATCGGCGTAGTTGACTAAGCTGATGAACGCGTTGCGGCAGGGATCGTATTCAAGCGTGGCGATCGTTCCGACGATGCCATCCTTGTTTCTCTTAAAATCGATGACCCGATACTTACGTTTGTGTCCGCCACCGATATGACGGGTGGTGATCACGCCTTGGTTGTTGCGGCCGCCGGATTTGGACAGGCTGACCAACAAACTTTTTTCAGGAGTGCTCGTGGTGATTTCTTCAAACGTCGAGTTGGTCATATTGCGACGGCTTGGAGTCGTCGGTTTATAACTTCTGATTGACATGTTTTGTTCTCCTATAATGGATAAGCTTTTCGCTTATTCCTTGAATAAATCAAGGGCTTGGCCTTCCGCCAGCGTCACGATAGCTTTCTTGAAGCCAGGGACTTTTCCTTGATAACGGCCACCACGGCGAGTGTCTTTGGCACGCACGTTAATGATATTGACGTGAGCGACCTTGACACCGAAGACGGATTCGAACGCGAGCTTGACGGCATCGCGGTCGCAGGTCTCGGCAACTTCGACGGTGACTTTATTTTGCTCTTGGATGAGCGCCATCGTCTTTTCGGTGATGATCGGACGGATGATGGAATCAAAATAACGGATGTTGCCCTTCTTGGCTTTTTCAGCTTTCGGGGCTTCTTTGACAGCGGCTTTCTTAGCCTTGGGAGCAGTGGCCTTCTTCGCTTTGGGGGCGACGGCTTTTTCTTCCTTGGCAACGACTTTCTTTTCAGTAGCCATTATTCGAGGGCCTCCTCAATCTTCTTAACGGCGTCTTTGGTGAACACGACGGTCTCATGGTTGAGCAGGTCGTAGACGCTGACATTGTCCTCGGCGACAAGCGTGAGCTTTTCGACGTTGCGGGCACTGGCCTCTAACGCTTCGGAAGCATCCTTGACGACAAGCAACGTTTTGCCGCTGACGCCGATGGCTTTTAAGACCGCCACGACATCTTTGGTTTTGGGTTCTTTGACTTCGAGTTTGTCGAGCACGATGATTTGCTTGGCAGCGGCTTTTTGCGAAAGCGCGCTACGAAGGGCAAGGCGATGTGCTTCTTTGTTTTGGTCGAGTTTGAAGTTTTGAACTCCGGTAGGTCCAAAGACCTTACCACCGCCAACCCATAACGGGGAGCGGGTCGAGCCGGCACGGGCACGCCCGGTACCTTTTTGTCTCCACGGCTTTTTGCCACCGCCGGAAACTTCGTCTCTCTTTTTGGTCTTCGCCGTCGCTTGACGGCAGTTGGCTTGGTAAACTTGGACGGCATCGAACATCACTTGTTGGTTCGGTTCGATATTGAATACTTCACCGTGAAGTCTCGTGGTCGAGATCTTTTCGCCAAGTTGGTTCACAACGTTGACGCTAACGGTCTTGATTTTTTCTTCTGCCATTGAAGGTTCCTCCTACTTCGATTGCGCCGCAGCGTAATTGACGAGCGGTTTAATCTTTTGCGGTTGTCCGTGTTGGACTTTGATTGCGGAACGAATGGTCACGAGTGACTTGGTCGGTCCAGGAATGGCGCCTTTGACAAGCATGGCGTTCTTCTCTTTATCAACTCCGACGACGATCAGGTTGAGGATCGTGCGTTGGTAATTGCCGTGGTGACCGGCCATCTTCTTGCCCGGGTGAACGCGGTTGTTCGTACGTCCGTTGGTAGCCAACGAACCGATTTGCCGGTGATAACCCGAACCGTGAGCCTTAGGTCCAATCTTATAGTGCCAACGTTTGATCGGGCCGCTATAACCTTTACCTTTGGTGGTGCCGGTGACATCGATCATGTCTCCGACTTGGAATAAGTCGACGGTGATGAGATCGCCGACGGCGTATTTCTTCATTTCGTCACCCTTGAGTTCGGCTAATTCGTACTTCGGGGTGGTCTTGGCTTTTTCAAAGATGCCTTTTTCCGCTTTGATGGCGCGGTTGGCTTTCTTTTCTTCGTAACCGATTTGGACGGCTTCGTAACCATCTTTTTCAACCGTCTTCACTTGTGTGACGACGTTCGGGAGGACTTCAACGACGGTGACCGGATAGCAGGTGCCATCGGTTCCGAACACTTGAGTCATGCCCATTTTACGTCCGAATATGGATTTCATTGTCTTGCCTCCTACAGTTTGATGTCGATATCGACGCCGCTGGGGAGATCAAGGCGACGTAAGATGTCGACTGTTTCCTTGGTGGGATTGCAAATATCGATTAATCGTTTGTGGGTCCTGATTTCGAATTGTTCGCGAGCATCCTTGTCTTTGTGGACTGCTCTCAGGATCGTGTAGACTTGCTTTTCCGTGGGTAGCGGAATGGGGCCAACGATGGTGGCGCCCGTCTTTTTCGCCGCTTCGACGATCTTCTCGACGCTTAAGTCAAGAATCTTGTGGTCGTAAGCTTGTAAGCGAACCCGGATCTTTTTGGTCTTAGCCATGAATTTTTCCTCCTATGATTTTTATCAGGCTTGTGACGTTCTCGGCTCCGAGCGAATTCCCCGATATCCCTTCATGACAACGCCTGTGGGTGTATCGGCAACCTCGCACTTCAATGCCGGTCGTCAGCATTAGAATAATACCCCCAAGGCACTTGTCCCGTCAAGGAAAATTAGCCTAAAAAAGACGATTTATTATATATATTAGTAAATGCACCACTCGAACGAGGGCAAAAAGGGGTCAAAAACGGATCGGCGTTTTTGGATTCAAAATGGAGACCGGAAAAAAGCGAAAAACCGTGGAAAACCGAGAAAACAGGTCTGAAAAAATGAAAAAAAGATGCCTTTTGGGCACCTCTTTTATTAAGCTTGTTGATGCAATTCGACGTTGCACCGGAGAATCATGATCAAACGGTTTGTATCTTCGTAATAGCGGTAGATACCTTCCCAGGTGGAAGCCCAACCGCTGTTGGTGATGGCCGTTTCGATTTCATCATCGATCTCATAACCGGGGCTGAATCCGAGTTTGACTTCGGCGCTGAGGTAATGATAATCCCCTTCGTCCGGAAGCGTCCGCGCATAGGTGAGATAATCCGTCAGTTCGGCGAGGTTGAACATGACTAAATCGTTGGCGCTCGTGGGATTCCGGGCGGGGTCATAATGCGTATTTCCGTAGTAGTTATATTCTTGGATTGGGTTAATATCGGGATAGCCGTAACGTTTGTAGCCACCCGCGTAATTATCAAGGTGCTTTTGTTCGGAAGTCAGGTAGTAAAAATGGCTGGCAATGCCAAAGCCGTGACTGGAAAAAATCGCGTTGGCACCGGTCGGATCGATGGTATACCACGTGCTTCCGATTTGAACCAAATTCCAAGCATGGCCGACAGAGCCCATGATGGGAGAATTGTATTCTGCTAAGGACGGACCGAGCACGCGTTTGCAAGGAATGCCTTCCATATTGACCAAGAGCGTAAACAGCTTTGCAAAGGCATCGCAGACACCCCGGTAATTATCCATGACGCCTTCGAGATAATAGGCATCATACATTGCGGCCAATTCATCGCTGGTGGAGAGCGTGGCGGCGTCAAAATCGTAGGTCATATTTGCGGACATCCAGTCGTAAATGGCACGGACTTTGCCTTCATCGCTCATCGAATCATCGACGATATCGCGAAGAATGTCTTCGGCTTGTGCCAAATACGTTTCGGCTATGGAACCCGGCTCAGGAAGCGGACGATATCCTTGGTCCAGGCAATACCAAAGTTGATCGGACGTCGAAAGCGCCACTGCCACTTCATAGTCCTTGTAGGCAAAGTCGGTAAACGTTTCGTCGCGTAGGGGAATATAAGGAACAAACGCTACATCGTGTCCGTGGACATACGCGTCATGATCACTGGCGGAAATTAAAGTCCGTTTGGCGCGATAAACGATATTGATGGTTAATTGATCATCGTAAAGTTCGCCGCTGATGACGGGATTGATATCCACGAGTTGAGCGGTCCAATACACTTTGGCAAGTTCGGTTTCGAGGTCTTCGATTTCATAGTCTTGGAGCGTCACCGTGACGTAGTCCAAGCGGTTGAAAACCCCATAGTCGACAAAGTCGCAGAGTTCCTGCAAATTATGGACGACGTCCGTAGGACGAGGAAGCAGGTTTTCACCGGTGACTTCGCTGTTGGATGGGGCGACTTTCGGTTGACAACCGCTGGTGACACTGACGACCAACAAAAGGAATAGGATGGAAAATGTTTTTTTCATAGTTTATCCCTCATAGTCATCTTTCTCCAAAGCGCGTTTTTTCTCTTCGCCTTTGGCGTAGGTGTATTTGCAACCGCAATAAAGCTGTTGATACAAATGGTGTTCCAGACGCATCTCGCGGGCAATGTCGATGCCTTTATTTTTTTTGAAATCGCTGAAGAAGTAACGGGTGTTGGGATAACGGTGTTGCAAAGCCGCACCGATTTGATTGAGGATTTGCGAGTCTTTTTGACGGCTGATGGTCATCACCGTGGTAAACCACGGAAAGCCATTCTCGGACGCGAACTGGTAGGCTTCGTTCATTCTTTTAGCATAACAGATTCGACACCGATGTAGGCCTTCGGGTTCATCGGCGAAAGGTTCCAAATCTTGGTTGTAGGTTTCGTTATCGTAAGGCTTAGCCAGAACATGAATATCAAGATGTTCTTCTCCGTTGAGTTCTTTGACCAAGCGGAGCAGTTCTTCGTAACGGCGGTCGTGTTCGGCTTTAGGATAGATATTGGAGTTATTGAAAAGAATCGTGACCTCAAAATGTTGCGATAAAAAGATCAACGGAAACGTCGCACAAGGTCCACAGCAGGCATGAACCAAAATCTTGGGGCGTTGGTTGCCCAAACTTTCAAATTCTTTCAGTGATTGTTCGTAATAATTGATTTTATTTGCCATAGATGAACATCGCATCCCCAAAGCTGAAAAAGCGGTATTGTTTGGATACGGCTTCTTGATAAACCCGTAACATGAATTCGCGGCCGGCAAAGGCGCTGACTAACATCAATAACGTGGATTTCGGCAAATGGAAATTGGTGATCAAGGCATCGATCGCTAAAAATTTGTAGCCCGGAGAAATAAAGATATCGGTATCCCCGCTGCAGGCTTTGAATTGGCCGTATTTTTGATACACCGCTTCAAGGGTTCTGGTCGAGGTCGTGCCCACCGAAATAATGCGGCGACCTTCTTTTTTGGCGAGGTTTAAAATGTCCGCGGTTTGTTGCGAGACAATATAGAATTCACTATGCATATGATGCTGAGTGGTATCGGTGACTTTGACCGGTCGGAACGTACCCAAACCGATGTGTAAAGTAACGTCCACTACCGTCACACCTTTGGCTTTGATTTTTTCAAAAAGCTCGGGCGTAAAATGGAAGCCTGCGGTCGGGGCGGCAGCACTGCCCTCAACTTTGGCGTACACCGTTTGGTAACGGGAATTGTCACTGACTTGGGTCTTGATATACGGAGGCAAGGGCATTTTGCCGAGGGTTTCCAACACTTCGAGGAAAATACCTTCGTAAATCATCTTCATGTGGCGGATGCCTTCATCGAAAACTTCGATGCATTCGGCAATCAATTTGCCTTCACCGAAATCAACGCGAACGCCGGGTTTGACGGTTTTGGCGTTGCCCACGAGGCACTCCCAAACATCGCCGTGAAGTTGCCGTAAAAGGAGCACTTCGACATGAGCGTGTGTATCTTCTTTCACGCCTAAAAGGCGTGCCGGAATGACTTTGGTGTCGTTACGGACCAAAACATCCCCTGGAACAAGATAATCCAAGATATCGTAAAAATGTTTATCTTCGGTGGTCTGTGTCGCTTTATTCACGACCAAAAGCCGAGAATGGTCGCGGACCTTTTCCGGGGTTTGGGCAATGAGTTTTTCAGGTAAATCAAAATCAAATAAGTTAATATCCATCAGAAACCTCTTTTGTCGCCGTATTTGGCCAAGACTTCGGCTTTGAAATCGCCGAACCGATCTTCTTGAATGGCCTTGCGTGCTTCTTCCATGATGTGAATCAGGAAGCGGACGTTATGAAGCGATAATAACCGCTTGCCAAATGTTTCTTCGCTCTTATAAAGATGGCGCAAATACGCTTTCGTGTAGTTGCGGCACGTATAGCAATCGCATTCGGGATCCAACGGGGTGAAATCTTTCTCGTATTTTGCGTCGCGGATGTTCACGCGTCCGGCACTGGTCATTAGTGCACCGTGGCGGGCAATGCGGGTCGGGAGCACGCAGTCAAACATATCCACGCCCATCGCCGCCCCTTCAAGGATGTAATCCAAGGAACCGACTCCCATCAAATAACGGGGTTTTTCGGGAGGTAAATAACGAATGGCGTCTTTGACCATTTGAAAGCAGACTTCCTTTGGTTCACCGATGGAAGTTCCACCGATGGAATATCCCGGAAAATCCATTTTGGCTAATTCTTGGGCGCAATGTTCACGTAAGTCGGAGTAGGCCCCACCTTGAACGATGCCGAATAAAGCTTGGTCTTCACGTTTATGAGCGTCGAGTCCGCGTTTGGCCCAACGGAGCGTCCGTTCCGTGCTCTTTTTGACATACTCGTGAGTTGCAGGATAAGGAATGCATTCATCAAATGACATGATGATGTCCGCACCCAATTTTTCTTCAATCTCGATGACACTTTCGGGTGTAAAAAATAAGGGGTCGCCGTTCAGGTGATTCTTGAAATGAACGCCTTCTTCGGTGATTTTCCGTTTTTCGGCTAACGAGAAGACTTGGAAACCGCCCGAATCGGTCAAAATCGGGCCGGGATAATTCATGAATTTGTGAAGTCCCCCTGCCATTTCCACAATCTCGGTACCGGGACGGATGGATAAATGATAGGTATTGGCTAAAATGACTCCGGCACCCGCATCGCGGACTTCTTCCGGAGATAAAGTTTTAACGGTCGCTAAGGTTCCGACCGGCATGAACATCGGCACTTCCACATCGCCATGCGGCGTATGCAAAATTCCATAGCGGGCTCCCGTTTGTTTGTCGATGTGTTTGATTTCCAAATAAAAGTTCTTCATGCCATAACCTCAATGTAGTTGTCATTATAGCATAAGATGAATATCTTAGAAATTTTGTTCCGCACGGATGGCTTCGAGGAATTTACGGTTTCTTCTGAGCAGCGAAAATAAGGCCACGCCGACGAGGCTGACGACGGCAAATTCACCCACCGCCACAAGCCCGGCATTCATCCAAAACGGAACTCCGAGCAGAAAATAGAGTTCAGCCCCAACGACCAAGCCGTTGATGATCACGGGGAATAAACTGGCTAAGATTAGATTCTTCATTCTTGAGATCAAAAACGCACTGAGAAACGTTGCCAAAGTTCCAAAAAGAACGTCATAAAACCCTAAAGGTCCTAAGGCGTTGGCAACTAATGTTCCCAAGCATAATCCATAGATAAAATCTTTGCGGAAAAAGCAAAGTAAAATGAGTATCTCGGCAATCCGGAATTGGATGCCAAGATAGGCGAAGCTAGCAGTTAACAGTGTCAGGACCACATAGGTTGCCGCCACAAGGGCGTTATCGGTAATGGTCCTTAAAGTCATCGTTTTCATGGGGAATCTCCTTGTTTTGTTGTTTTCGAAGATGGTTGGGCAAGGGAACATCTTCTCGTCGTTTATTTTTTCTTTTTCCCTTTTTGGGTTTCGGCCAGCGCGCTCAATCGAGCCGCTTCCGCTTTTTCTTCTTTGAGACTTTCTCCGACTTCAAAAATGATGCGATCGGCAATAACCTTGTTAATCTCCGCCTCAATGGACATTTTGAATGCGACATAACTGAGATTTGCTCTCAAGATTTCAACCGCTTGCGGGTTGCCTTTTTCGAGGTCTTCTTTATAGCGGCGCATGATGATGTCGTATTTGGCGTTCACTTGTTTTTCAACATCGTGAAGAATCTCATCATGAACGTCGCGGAAGAAACTGTAAAGCTTATCCTTTTCCGGACTGACAAGATTATCCATGTCAAAGAGCAACTTGATGTCGCTCATCGAAAGGATTTGTTTCACGCTGCTGACGGCAATCAGATAACCGATTTGCACGCGGGAGTATTTTTTTAGGGTTGGGGGATTAATCAAGTTTGCCTTCACATAGTTATTCACCATGAAGGAGGTAATCGCGGGTTCTCCGGGAGTCGAAACCAGGGGTGCCAAACGTTTGTCCATATAGGAAAGAACTTGATCCATATAGAGGTCAATTTCGGGTAATTGTTGATATTCGGGGAGGTTAAAATCTTTTAATGAACGGAGCCATTGGCCTAAATCTTCTGCGTGTTTGTCCATCGATTTTCCCCTCTTTTCCTTGTAATACTAGCATTTGGCTTCATTTTTATCAACATTTCGTGTGGCAAAACCATTGACAAGTTATTTTTTACGATGTAATCTAGTTTCGCTTACTAGATGAATATTTTTGAAGGAGGTCCACCATGAAAAGAAAAATCGTTGTCTGGGGAGATTCCCTGCTTAAAGGGGTCATCTACGACGAGCCCTCCCGACGTTATCGTTTTTTAGATCATTCGTGCCTCGAAATTCTCGGGCAATCACAAAAAGAATGGTCCTTTACTAATCTCTCCCAATTTGGCCAAACCAGCGACCGCGCCTTAACCAAAATGAAAGAGAAACTGCGGGAAGATCATGACTTCGATATCGCCATCATCGAACTCGGTGGCAACGACTGCGACTTTGACTGGAAACAAATCGCGGAAAACCCCAAGGTGGACCACGCTCCGAAAATCCCTTTATCGGAGTTCCGTCGGAACCTGACCGAAATGGTCAACGAAATCCGTTCATACGGAATCGTCCCGGTCATCACCAATTTGCCTCCAATCAACGCCGAACGTTATTTCAAGTTTCTATCCGCAAACCTCAATCCCGACCAAATCCTGGTGTGGCTGCAAGATGTCAACAACATCTACCGCACGCAAGAAATGTATAGCCTCGAACTCAACGACCTCGCCCGCGAATTGAACGTTCCCTTGATTAACGTTCGTACCGAACTGCTTCGCGAACGCGATTATAACGACTGCCTCTGCAGCGATGGGATTCACCTCAACGCTCAAGGCCACCGCCGCTTATCCGACTTGATCATTGCACGACAATATTCGTTCAAATAAAGGAGAAAGATTATGTCAAATTACGTCATCGTCAGCGATTCCAGTTGTGACTTACCGGCCGATTGGATTGCGGCCAACCGTGTCGAAGTGATTCCCCTCACCGTCGATATCGATGGAAAAACCTATCGAAACTATCCGGATGAACGTGACATCACATTTCACGACTTCTACGAGCTTCTGCGCGCCAAAAAAGTAGGAAAGACAGCTCAACTGTCACCCGATGCCTTTGTTCAAACGGTCGAACCCTTGCTCAAAGCGGGCAACGACGTTTTAGCCCTCGGTTTCAGCAGTGCCCTTTCGGGAACCTATAACTCGATGCGTTTAGGCGCGGAAGAGTTACGCGAACGCTACCCCGCTCGTAAAATCGTGGTCATCGATACCTTGTCCGCTTCGTTAGGCCAAGGCATGTTGGTGTACCGCGCCAATGAACTGAAACAAGAAGGCAAATCGTTGGATACCGTCGCCCAATATATTGAAGATAACAAATTACGGTTGAACCATCTCTTCACCGTCGATGATTTAGGAACGCTCAAACGGGGCGGACGTCTCACCGCTTCGCTCGCTTTCATCGGGACGATTTTAAACCTCAAACCGGTGATGCGCATGGATAATGACGGACGTTTGGTTCCGTGGGGCAAAAAACACGGCCGTAAAGTTGCTTTACGCGCATTGATCGACCGCATGGAAGAAACCATCATGGAAGACCGTTTGATTTTTATCAGCCATGGTGATTGTTTAGCGGAAGCCGAGCAACTGAAAGACACCATTGTTGCCCTGCATCCCAATACCAAAGTTTTCCTCATCAACCACGTTGGTCCGGTGATTGGAGCTCACTCCGGTCCGGGAACGATGGCCTTATTCTTCTTCGGAAAAGAACGCTAAGAAAAAAGCGCCGTAATGGCGCTTTTCGTTTACCGTTTGTTCAATTCTTCAATCAACAATTTGGAGGTTAAACCGGGGTTGACTTTGCCTCCGGTTTTTTTCATGATCTGTCCGATCAAGAAACCGACGGCCCGGTCTTTACCGGCTTTGAAATCGACAACCGATTGCGGATTGGCATCCACCACTTCGTGAATGACTTTCAGAATCGCCGAGGTATCGCTGATTTGGGTCATGCCCAGTTTTTCCGCGAGCACGCGAGGAGCGTCTTTGGACGTTAACATCGCTTCGAAGACACTGCGCGCTTGTTTATTGGAAATATCGCCTTTATCAATCATGGTGATGAGTTCGGCAAGACGTTTGGGCTCAATCGGGAAATCAACTATGGTTTTGTTTTCTTTGTTGAGGTAACCGGCGATATCCACGGAAATCCAGTTGGCCAAGAGCTTGGCTAACGGACTGTGTTTCATCGCTTCATCGAAGTAAGCAGAAACATCTTTGTCCAATAAAAGCGTATTGGCATCGTAATCGCTGAGTCCGTACGTTTGCATGTAACGGGCTTTTTTGGAGTCGGCCAATTCGGGACAGGTCTCTAAGGCGTGCTGGATGAAATCTTCCGAAAGAACAATCGGTGTGATGTTGGGTTCGGTGAAGTATTTGTAGTCCACCGCATCCGTCTTTTTACGCATCAACACGGTTTCTTTGTGCATTTCGTCATAGCGGCGTGTTTCTTGTTCGACGGGAATGCCCGAGAGCAAGAGTTTTTCTTGGCGGGCGATTTCGAATTCAATCGCTTTTTCAACGTTGGCGATGGAGTTCAAGTTTTTGATTTCGCATTTGGTGCCGAGTTTGCTGACGCCATAGGGACGAAGCGAAATATTGACGTCGCAACGGAGCGAGCCTTCTTCCATCTTGCCATCGCTGACATCGCTGTATTGGACGATGGAACGGATCTTCTCAACGTATTTCATCGCTTCGGTGCCGCTGGAAATGTTCGGGCGGGAGACGATTTCGATGAGCGGAATCCCGGCGCGGTTGTAATCCAAAAGGGTGCCATCGCTCAGGTGGTGCTGCATACAGGTATCTTCTTCCATGTGAAGACGTTCGATTTCAATGCGCTTGGTGCGGCCGTCGACTTCGATATCCAAATAGCCATCCGATCCAATCGGACGTTTGGCTTGAGTAATCTGATATCCCTTGGGTAAGTCGCTGTAGAAGTAATTCTTACGGTCAAACCATAATTCGCGGTCGATGCTCATATGGAGTGCATCGCAGACACGGATGGTGTTGATGACGGCTTGTTTATTGACCACAGGCATGGTGCCCGGGAACGCCATATCTAACGGTAAAACAGAGGTGTTCGGAGCTGCGCCGAACGTGACTGGGGCGCGGCTGAACATCTTGCTTTTGGTCTTCATTTCGACGTGGATTTCAAGGCCGATGACAGGTTCGAAGTTCATACCCGGACCTCCTTAGCCGAAAGATTACGGTATCCCGTTTTGTTTTCGATGGCTTGGGCGATTTGGAACACTTTGGCTTCTTCAAATGCGCGGCCCATGACGTTGGCGCCTAAAGGCATGCCTTTTTCAAAACCGATGGGGAGCGTCAAGGACGGTAATCCGGCAAAGTTGCCAAATGCCAAATGGTTATCGGCGATGAGGTATTCATCGGAGAGTTGATCGTGGGAATCTTTGAATTTCGGGGCAATCGTCGGTGCGGACGGTAAGTAAACCGCATCGTAGGTTTTCAAAATATCGTTAAGAGTATCGACAATCTTGCGGCGGCATTTTTGTGCCCTTAAGAAGAGCACGTCTTGGTTTTCTCTCATCAAGGCGAACGAGCCGATTACGAAACGACGCTTAATCAATTCGCTAAATCCGGCGGTTCGGGCATTGAACATGACTTCTTGGTAGGTATTGCCCTCAAACCGAGGACCGAATTTGATGCCATCGAGATTGGCGTTGTTGCTGGTCACTTCGGAGCAGCTGATGGTGATATAGGTAGGATAAATCGTGCCGAGCAAGCGTTTGTCGAAATGGACATTGTCCACCACGGCGCCAGCTTCACGTAAAGCAACGATCGATTGGTCGAACGCTTTGAGTACGGTCGGATTGGTAATGGTATCCATGATTTCTTTGATCACGGCGACGCGAATGCCCTTGAGATCCGTTTTCAAAAGGCGGGTATAATCCTCGACCGGACGCGTGGAAGAGGTCGAATCTTCCAAGTCTCTTCCGGCAATGACGGCTAAAGATAAAGCGGCGTCTTCGACGCTGCGGGTAAAATAACCAACGTGGTCGAGCGACGGCGCAAAGGGGAATAAGCCATAACGGGAAATGCGTCCCCAAGTCGGTTTCATTCCGACAAGGCCGGCATAACCGGCGGGTTTCCGCACCGAGTCACCGGTATCAGAGCCTAAGGCAAAGGGAACAATGCTGGCGGCAACGCTGACCGCAGAACCACAGCTGGATCCGCCAATCATACGTTCGTGTTTAGAATCATAAGGATTGAATGTCGGTCCTTTGTGACCGGTAATACCCGAGCCGCCCATGGCCAATTCATCCAAGGTGGATTTGGCAATCGGGACTGCGTGGGCTTGTAAGAGTTTGGCGACCGCGGTGGCGTCAAAACAGGGAACATAGTCTTTCAGGATATTGCTACTTCCGGTGGTCGGGAAATTGCGCGTGGCAAAGTTATCTTTGATGACAAACGGAATGCCCCAGAAAGGATTGTTGACTTCGGGTTCTTTTAAGGAGGCGGCGATGGATAAGGCTTGCTCATCCATGTAGCCTTCGAAGGCATTGTCGTTATTGGCTTTGGCACGTTCCAAAGCTTCCTTGGCTAACTCCAAGGGGGTGACTTTTTTGGCCACGAGGGCTTCGTGCATATCGGTGATGGTTAAATCTAAGTAAGACATTAGCCCACCACCTTTGGCAATTTGATTTGTCCGTCCACCACGTCTTTGGCGTTGGCCAAAGCGACTTCGCGGGGAAGCGGAGTATCCGGAATATCGTCACGCATATACGAGGTCGAAACCTCAAATGGGAACGTCATCGGTTGATAATCATCGATGCCTTCGATGGTCCCGATGAGGTCCATTTGTTTGACTAAAACTGTGAATTCTTTTTCCAAGACGTCGTATTGTTCTTCGGTCATATCGAACAGCAACCGATGGGCGGCGTCTTTCAAGACATTTTTGTTAATTTCTTTCATGCGACTACCTCTCTCAAAGATTCTTCAAAATCATAGCATTATTTGTCGTTTTTTTGTAGATGCGAGAGGAACTCATCCTCATCCATGGTTTGTACGCCAAGCGCTTGCGCTTTGGTCAGCTTGCTACCGGCTTCGGCACCGTAGATGACGATGTGGGTGGCTTTGGAAACCGAGCCTGTGACTTTGGCGCCCAAAGACTCCAACAAATCGGTGGCTTCTTTACGGCCGTATTTCGTCAACGTTCCCGTCAGGACGACGATCTTTCCAAAGAAATAGCTTTGGTTATCCACGACCTTCGGGCCCAAATAGAGCATGTTAACGCCCAATTGTTTGAGTTCTTCGATCATCGCCAAATGCTTTTCGGAGCGGAAATAAGTAACGATCGATTGGCTGACAACGGGACCAATATCCCCAATCGCGGTCAATTGCTCTGTGGTTGCTTGAGCAAGAGCATCCATCGAATCGAAATGTTTTGCGAGCGTCTTGGCCATCTTTTCGCCGACTTCTTTGATGCCCAAGCCAAACAGCAACCGTTCGAGCGAGTTTCCTTTGCTTTTTTCGATGGCCATGAGCAGACTATCGACGGATTTATCGGAAAAGCCTTCGACTTCAATGATTTCTTGGCGGCGTGAACCCAAGCGGTAGATGTCCGGTACTGAGCGGATGAAGGTTTCGTTAAAGAAGATTTCGGTGACTTTTTCGCCGAGCCCTTCAATGTCCATCGCATCTTTGCTGGCAAAGTGAATCAAGCCTTCGATGGAACGAGCATCGCACTCCGGATTTAAGCAGAAATGCATAGCGTCTATTTTGGTTAACGGGGTTTTGCAAACCGGGCAATTTTCAATCATCACAAAAGGTGTTTCGTGTCCATCGCGACGGTCTTTGAGGACACGCACCACTTCAGGAATGACATCGCCCGCTTTACGGAGCATCACGGTATCACCGATCATCAATCCTTTTTCCATGACGAAGTCTTCGTTATGAAGCGTGGCCCGTTGGACAAGGCTACCGGCGACGCGGACCGGTGAAAGAACAGCGTTCGGGGTAATTTTTCCGGTACGTCCCACGGTAAAGATAATGTCTTCCAAGCGGGTCGGAACTTCTTCCGGCGGGAATTTATAGGCGATGGCCCACTTCGGTGTTTTGGCGGTATAGCCTAAAAGATCATAAACCGTCAGGTCATCCACTTTAATGACGATGCCATCGATATCGTACGCCAATGAGGGGCGTTTTGCGGCGTATTCAGCAATGTAGGCTAAGACTTCTTCGACACCATGACATAAGCGTCGTTCCGGATTTGTTTTAAAACCCAGTTGTTGGATATAATCCAACGCTTCGCTGTGGCGCTTGATGCCGAATTCGGAAGCGTTGACGAAATAATACCAGAACGCGTCCAATTGACGGGAAGCGGCGATGCGGCTGTCGAGTTGACGAATCGATCCGGCGGCTGCGTTGCGGGCGTTGGCCAATAACGGCTCATTGTTTTTTTGACGTTCGGCATTTAACTTTTCAAGACTTTTCTTCGGCATGTAAACTTCGCCGCGGACTTCCAAAGGCGAAGAAATCCCGATTCGGACGGGAATCGATTTAATAGTCAAAATATTGCTGGTCACATCTTCGCCGACGTCGCCGTCGCCGCGGGTGGCCCCATAGTTCAAACGGCCATCGACAAAGTCCAAGCTCATGGCCAGACCGTCGATTTTCATTTCCGCCATATAGGTCACGTTTTGTTTATGCAAAACTTCGCAAACTTTGCGATCAAAATCGCGGACATCCGCTTCGTTGTAGGCGTTGGCCAAGGAAAGCATCATCCGCTTGTGTTTGATTTTTTTGAACGACGAAACAACTTGTCCACCGACACGTTGCGTCGGAGACAAGGGCGATTTCAGTTCCGGATATTGCGTTTCCAGACGAATGAGTTCATTGATGAGGGTGTCGTATTCGGCATCGGAAACGCTCGGACGATCTAATACATGGTATTCGTAGTTGTATTTTTCTAATAACGCGGTCAACTCTTTGACCCGTTCGCTGGGAATCATGACATGCCTCCGGTATTTTTTTCAACCCGTGTGATAGCGGGGTGGGAAGACATTAATTTTTTACGGCCGACTGAGGGGAAATCGACATCGATGATAGTGTTATCGATGACGGAAACGACGGTTCCGGGACCGAAGACTTTGTGACTGATTTGATCGCCGGGAGCCCAATCGAGGATGCCGTTATTGGCCATCGCATTGGCCATCGTAGGCGCTCGCGAAGTCGGGGTTTCTTGCGGACCATAGCGCATTTGTTGACCGCGGTCGAAGTCGATGCCGGCTTCTTTGAAGAAGCGGGACGGGACTTTCCGCGATTGGATGACGTAGGAATATTCGCCATTACAGCTGAGGTAGAGTTTTTCTTTGGCGCGGGTTAAAGCAACGTAGCAAAGACGGCGTTCTTCTTCCAAACCCAAGAAAGCATTTTCACTGAGTGTGCGTTCGCTGGGGAAGACACCTTCGTTGAGGCCCACTACGAAGACATTGGCGAACTCCAAACCTTTGGCCGTATGAACGGTCATCAAGGAAACATATTCGCCATCGTTAAGATCATCTTGTGCGGAGGTCAAAGCAACGTTTTGCAAATATTCTTCGAAACCCGATTGCGGGTTATCTTTGATGTAGCTCAAGATATCGTCAAAGAGGGCATTGACGTTATCGATCCGGAAATCGCCTTTATCTTCATCGTCAGCCAAGTAATCGAAATAGCCTAAATCAATGATGAATTGTTTGAGGACTTCCGAGAAAGCTTCCAGGTCGCTGGTCAATTTTTCGCGGCACTTATCGATTTTGCTGATCATGTCGGTCAAAGCGACGACGCACTTTGTCTTCATTTCGGTGCTATGGTTTTCCACTTCACGAAGGTATTCGTAAAGGGATAGGTTGGCGGAATGGGCTTCGGATTTTAAAATCTCAACCGTTTTTTCGCCGATTCCACGACGCGGAATGTTGATGATCCGTTCAAAGGAAACATCATCTTTGATGTTGGAGAGCAGATGGAAATACGCAATAACGTCTTTGATTTCGGTGCGTTGATAGAAACGGACGCCGCCAAAAACTTTGTAGGGAATCCGATAACGGTTGAACGCGTTTTCAAAAGCAAGAGTCAGGTAGCTGGCGCGATAAAGAATCGCTACGTCGCTGTATTTGAATTTCTTGTTATATCGCAGACGTTGAATTTCACGGACCACCCATTCGGCTTCGTCATCAGCACGAAGCGCACGGTGCGTCACGACTTCGGAGCCGCCGGCATTTTCGGTATAGAGGTCTTTTTTAACCCGTTGCCGGTTGTGATCAATGAGTTTATTGGCGGTATTCAAAATCATCTGCGTGGAACGGTAATTGCGGTCCAAAATGATGGTTTCGATCGGATAGTTCTTATCCATGTCCAAAATGATGTTTTGATTGGCCCCGCGCCATGTATAGATGGTTTGGTCGGGATCGCCCACCACATACAACGTCGCCGCGGGTTTCAAAAGCAACTTCAACAAACGGTATTGGACATCGTTGGTATCTTGGAACTCATCGATAAGCACATGGTCAATACGTTTTTGCCATTTGGCCCGGATATCGGGGAATTCAGTCAGGATGCGAATCGTTTTCAAAAGTAAGTCATCGAAGTCGATGGCATACATTGAGTGCAGTTTTTCTTCATAAACCGTGAAAAAGTTGAGACATTCTTTTTCTTGCGGGAAATTCGGTTTGACGATATTGATGTCTTCGGGGTATCGCCCATAGGTCTTGTTGGTGCCGATATAAGAAATGGATAATTTGACAATCTCATCGCTCTTCTTATAGCCCATTTCCACGGCGATTGATTTGATCAAAGCTTCTTGGTCATCTTCATCAAAAATAGTAAATTGCGCAGGATAACCCAGCGCAGGCGTGATTTCCTCGCGTAAAAAGCGTGCGCAAAAACTGTGGAACGTCGACACGCGGAGGCTCATCGAGGCTTCCGGGACGAGTTGCGCAGCACGTTCTTTCATTTCTTTGGCGACTTTATTCGTAAAGGTAATGGCAAGAATTTTTTGCGGAGCGACATGCATATCACCAATAAGATATGCAATGCGATAGGTTAAAACGCGTGTCTTGCCACTTCCGGCACCGGCGATAATCCGAACGTATGGCGAGGAAGTGGTCACGGCCTCGTATTGTCGATCATTGAGCAGTTTACGATAGTCCATAACTCGACCTTCTTTTCATGCTAATAGCATATTAATTTTACCAAAAAAGAAGGCTAAGGACAATCCGAAGAGGCAAATTGAGAAAAGTTTTTCAAGTGAGTTTCTTAAGGATGGCTTTTTCGCCCGCAAGATGGCCGATGAGCGTGTCTTCTTCAATCTCGAGCAACGTGGGCCATCCAAGGATGAAAATTTCGTCAACCGTAGTCGCACCAAGAGTCGAAGAGATGTCTTTTCCTTTTGGAATATACGGCGTTGCTTGGATGAAATACATTTCGGGAACGCTTTCCGAAAGCGCGTAGCGGACCACCGCTTCTTCGATGGCCAAGCAGTGATGGCAACTTTTTGAAAAGATAAGGGCGTAATAATGAGCGTCTTTGACATCAAAAAGGCCTTTCCACGAAATCAGTAAGGAATCTATGGCGTCGTAGGTGTATTTCATCGAAGGGATGCTGATTTCTTGGGTTTGGCAAGATAGCAGCAGCGTCGCACAAAGAAAAACGAAGCCTTTTCTCATGAGGTGCCCTCAGGAAAAGATAGCCATCGCGCCCCTTTTTTTGTCCTCATTCTTTGAGTGGGGTGTGCTAACATAAAAAAGAGACCTTATGAAAGAAAAACAAACGTTGATCCAAAACCTGGCGTTCATGGCATTGATGGCGGCCATCAACATGGTTTTTTCTTTGGTTGCCTTGTTCATCCCTCTGGCATCCTTGTTTTTGATGATTGCGCTCCCGATGGCCAGCGTGATGGTCGTCTTGGTGTGCAAAGAGAAATACTACCCCATCTATGCCCTTGCGACTTTGTGCCTCAGTTTTCTTGCAACCTTCAATGGTCCTGAAACAACCCTTTTTTATCTCCTCCCATCGCTGCTGTCCGGATTTTTATTCGGCTTTTTGATTAAACGTCGGATTTACTCCGGATGGATAATTTTAGCGGTTTCCGCTTTGGAACTCGCCATGTCTTATATGACGATGCTTTTGATCAACGTTATTTATGAAACCGATATGGTCGCCTTTTTTGCCCGTATGTTTGTCATGGATCAAAGCCCCTATATCGGTGTCATCATGCCTACGTTTTTCTTTGTCCTTGCTTTAGCTCAAAGCGCTTTTTGTTTCATCGTCATTCAATCCGAAACCAAAAAGTTCGGTTTCCAAGTCAAAACCGAGGTCTCCAATCCGAAGTTATTGCCTTGGTCAGCATTTGCCACTTTGCCCTTGATGGTCCTCGGCGCGTTCGTCGCTCCGTGGTTATCCTATTTAATGCTTCCGTGTTTTATTTTCTTTTCCATTCTTTCCTTCATTTTAGTTTGGCCAAAGAGAACCCAAAAATTAAACATTATCTGGTCAATTTCCGAGTTTTTGACCCTATTTTTGTTTGCAGCGGTTTTTGATTGGGTGCAAGCTCCCCTAAGTTTACTGTTTATCGGCCTTTTCTTTTTGCCCTCTGATGTCCTTTGCCTATTAAGTTTTTATTTCAAAACCAACACCAAGACGATAAAATAAAAGCACGAGGTGAACAGCATGCTTGAGTTTCTGAAACGATGTGGATTAGGTGTCCTTTATCTTATCGCGGCTCCGTTTGCCGTGGTTTTATTGGCCCTTTTTGCCGTCGTCGGACTCATTGTCTTCATCTTCATGCTCTTCAAATCGTTGATTTTGTTCTTCAGCGGCCGCAGCGTCTTTGATGACCTGCCCGAAGATATCGAAGCCAAACGTCGTCTGGGAACGCTCGTTGACACCCGCGCGAAGAAAACTGAAACCGTCGATAAAACGGTTTCTGATGAAACCCATGAAGAAACGCACGAAATCGAACGCGCCGCACCTCAAGAAGTTCCGGAAGATGATTCCGATGATGCCGATTCCGGCGACGGAAGTTCGGCCGATTCAGGGGGTGAAGCTAAATGAACCTGAATTGGTTGATTAAATTAACGGAAGAAGACACCCGTGTCCTAATTGCGATTTTTATTATCGTCTTGCTGGTTTTCGTCATTATCAGTTACATCGGTTCCTTGATTCGCAAAATTATGAAATTCCAAGCCAAAGATTTGGATACCGCGATGCATGATTTGGTCTCCACCGGTGTCGTCGATACGCCTCGATACTTCAGAAAAATCGCGATTAAGAAAAACAACCGTTTGCTTTTCAAACATGTGCGTATCCCCTTCTTATTGCTGTTTGTTTCCATCACGTTCATGGTCATATATCTCAGTTGGATTGAAAACTACGATCTCAGCTTCCTACTGGATTACCAAAGCAAAGGCATTACCACTTTATTCTTTATCTTCGATTGGCCCAATCAGCCGCATGCCCTCTTCTTTGGATTAAATCTTCCCAGCGGTTGGCCACCCGTCTTAAATACCCCACATTTTGAATGGGAAGCTTGGCCAAGTTATGTATTTGCCCCGCTATTCTCCGTCGGTGCGGTTTGGTTCTTAGTCAGCATCCAAGCCTATTGTGCCAGGACCTTCCGGTTATGGACGATGAGTAAAGCTGTCTTCCAGAAGAATCTCGAAAAAGTCGTTCCAGGAAGCGACTTCAAACGAAATGAAAAATAAAAGAGCCCGGGAAACCGGACTCTTTCTTTTTAGAACCAATGTGCGATAGCGAGGAGCGATTCGGAACTTGAACTTGAGGATGAGCCCATAACGCCAAGCAACCTCAAGACATCGAAAACCACAAGCCCCATCAAGATAATATCGATGAAAAGCAGGACGAGGAAGATCCGTCGATGCTGCCTTTTTTGACGAAGAATTTCAAGGTCGTCAACGTGTTGCGGTTCTTGCGATAAGGCCATAAAAACCTCCTAGTATTTAATCGATCCGAAGGTGCGAGGATAGACTTGGACATCGCGGATGTTGCCCATACCAGTAATGTACATCAGGAAACGGTCGAAGCCGATGCCGAAGCCGGCGTGTTTGCAACCGCCGTAGCGGCGTAAATCAAGATACCATTCCAAGCCTTCGCTGTTGCCAAGGGCATCCATACGGGCTTTGAGTAAATCGTAACGTTCTTCCCTTTGGGAACCGCCGACTAATTCACCGATGCCGGGAACCAGTAAGTCGCAAGCGGCGACAGTTTTGCCGTCATCGTTTTGACGCATATAGAAGGCTTTGATTTCTTTGGGGTAATCCGTCAGGAAAACCGGGCCTTTAATGACTTTTTCGGTAATGTAACGTTCGTGTTCGCTTTGTAAGTCCATGCCCCATTCGATGTTGGCATTTTCGAACTTGATGCCCTCGGCTAAAGCTTTCTTTAATTCAACGATGGCTTCGGTATAAGGCATCCGTTTGAACGGTGTCTTGGCGACATGCTCCAACCGGGCGGCTAAAGAAGTATCAATCATCGTGTTGAAGAAGTTGATTTCATCGGGGCAACGTTCCACAACGTACTCGATGCAGAATTTGACGCAGGCTTCGATCAAATCCATGTCGTCTTTCAAATCGGCAAAGGCGATTTCGGGTTCGATCATCCAGAATTCGGCCGCGTGGCGGATGGTGTTGCTTTCTTCGGCGCGGAACGTCGGTCCGAAAGTGTAAACATCACGGAAGGCAAGCGCTAATGCTTCAACGTGCAATTGACCCGAAACGGTCAAACTGACGGGTTTTCCAAAGAAAGCGTTGGGGTCTTTGCCGCCAGTGACGACGGAGAACACTTCCCCTGCTCCTTCCGCATCGTTTGCGGTCAAGACTGGGGTGTGAACATAGACGAAACCACGTTCTTGGAAGAATTCATGAATCGCCATCGAAAGCACACTGCGAACGCGGTAAAGCGCGGTAAAGGTGTTGGTCCGAGGACGTAAATGGGAAATATCGCGAAGGAATTCAAAACTGTGCCGTTTCTTTTGAAGGGGGTAATCTTCGGCGACACCGCCTAAAAGAACGATGTTTTCCGCACGGATTTCGAACGGTTGCTTCATCTCGGGCGTTAAGACGAAAATTCCTTTGACTTGAATCGCAGAACCGGTCAGATAGTGCGAGATTTCGGCAAAGTTGGAAACTTTGTTTTTGTCATACACGATTTGGGCATTGCGAAAATTCGTGCCGTCATTGAGTTCGATGAACCCGATCGAACCATTGTCGCGGTTGGTACGGACCCAACCTTCGAGGGTGACCGAGTGTAACTCGTCATGACTGCTTTTTTCTGTTGATTTGATGTGCGCGAATAGGTCGCGAACGGTGAGGGTATCGGCCATAAAAATCTCCTTAAATTAAACACACTCTTTGAGTATGTTTCCATTATAGGTCTTGAAGAAGGCATTTGTCGACAAAATTAGAATTCGCGAAAGTGATCGATCTGCCAGTTGGGATCGACGGCAACATCCAAGGGCGCGAAGACTTTTTCGCGATAAAGGTACATGCCTAATTTAGCGATCATGGCGGCATTATCGGTGCAGCACCACATCGGCGGGATGATGACATCCACGCCACCGCCTTCCAGTCGGCTCACGATTTGAGAGCGGAGATAACTGTTGGCGGAAACGCCTCCGGCTAAGACGACTTGTTTGACTTGATAGTGTTCAACGGCCCGAAGTGACTTATCCAAAATCATGCCGATGGCGGTTTCTTGGAAGCTACGGCAAAGGTCTTCAATCACGATTTTTTCGCCTTTTTGTTCGGCAGTATGAACCATGTTGATAATGGAGGTTTTTAAACCCGAGTAGGAAAAATCAAAACTATGATCATGCAAAGGACGGGGAAGTTTGTAGGTCGCTTGTCCCTTTTTGGATAAGGCATCGATGGGGATTCCTCCCGGATAGGGCAAACCTAAAACGCGAGCCACTTTGTCGTAGCATTCGCCGACGGCATCGTCTTTGGTTTCTCCGATAATCTCGAATTCCAAATGGTTTTTCATGATGACCAGTTCGGTGTTGCCACCACTGACGACAATCGCCAAGCAAGGGAAAATAAGCGGTTTGACATATTCGTTGGCATAAATGTGGGCGGCAAGGTGATGAACAGGGATTAACGGTTTTCCATAAAGGGCGGCCAACGTTTTGGCTGCTTGAAGGCCGACGTGAAGGGCACCGATCAAACCGGGACCGCGAGTGACCGCAAACGCATCAATCTCTTCCAACTTAACTTGGGATTTTTCTAACGCTTCTTTAAGGACAATCGAAATATTCTCAGCATGCAAACGTGAGGCAATTTCAGGCATGACGCCTCCGTATTTTTGGTGAATCTCGATTTGGGTGGAGACTACGTTGGCTAATAGTTTGTCGTCGCGCAGAACGGCCACTGCCGTTTCATCGCAACTGCTTTCGATGGCTAATAAAGTGGTACTCATGAAATCAATCCCTTCTCCATATAAACAGCATCATCGCCGTTGTCGTAATAAGCTTTTTTAATCAAACGGCTCACAAATCCGAATTTTTCGTAAAGTTTGATGGCGTTGGCGTTATGCGTCCGAACTTCGAGCGTGACGCTTCGCACACCTTGCCCCGCCAAACGCTTGAGTGCATCTTCCATCAAGATGGAGGCAATGCCTTTTTGACGAAGGTTGGGGTGCACGGCAATCTGGTTGATGCATCCGGAATCAAACGTAATCCAGAAATCAATGAAACCGACAATATACTCTTTTTCTTCCGCCACGAAGAGCGAACAAAAGGGATTTTCCTTAAGTTCATAAAGAAATTGTTCTTCCGACCAAGGTGCCAAAAACGAGGCCTTCTCGATGGCCATCACTTGGGGAAGATCACTTTTTTTCATCGGACGGATAATCATGATTAGTCCTTCAAATAAGTGGGCGTGAGACCCAATTTTTCTTTCACCGGTGAGGTCGATTTCTTTAAGCTGAACATTTCCGTTAAAGGATCAACGGCATGGGCATCAAGACCTAAATGAGCGGCATCGCCACCCACAAGGTAATCCGGATGTTGTTTGCAATAATCCAAAACTTCCGCATTGGTCATGACGCAATCGGGAACCAACGTCGTCGAGCCTTGATAGACACCGACATAGGAACGGCCGCTGCGGGCGTTAATGACGACAATCGTCGGTTTGTCTTCCACTTTCAGGATTTGAAGCGAAGAAACCGCATAAAGCGGAACATCTAAGGCAAACGAGACGACTTTAGCCACGGTTAACGCGATACGAACGCCGGTATAGGAACCGGGGCCGATCGAAACCATCACGTCAGCGATATCGTTCCGTGTCAGGTTGTTGCGTTTTAAAATCCGGTCAAGTTCAGGAACTAAAAGTTCGCTTTGTCTTTGCCAGGCATCATAAGCAATTTCATCCATGATTTTATGTTCATCGGCCAAGCCAACGGCAAGTCCGCGAAATGAACTATCCAGTAAAAGAGTTACCATACAAATTCCTCCCGAATCTTGGCAAACATCTTGGTGAATGCGGGATTGGATGTGCTGATATGAACTTCCCGTAAATCATCACCCAGGTTGGAAATGACAATGTTTAACGCATCGGAAGGGATAATTTTTTGAATATATAGAGGCCATTCGATTAAAGTGACGCCATTGCCTTCAATAAATTCTTCCAAGCCTAAATCCTTGTTACCACTTTCAAGACGATAAGCATCGATATGAAAAAGCGGGAGTTTGGCATTGAAGTAACAACGCATAATATTAAACGTCGGACTGATGACCTTCTCATGAATGCCTAAGCCATGGGCAAGGCCTCCTGCAAACGTTGTTTTGCCCGCGCCTAAATCTCCCGAAAGCGTAATGACGGTTTGGGGAAACAAATAGGGGGCGACCATGCGTCCGAAATCGGACGTTTCTTTGGGTGTGTGAGTTTTGAAAACGTAATCTAACATAGGAATCCCTCGCTGCGCAACATTATAACATAGACAGTTATAATAAGACTTGTTTTTAGCCTCGTTTGTGTATAATTGAAACGAGAGGAAATGCTATGTATCCCATCATTATTATCGGCGGAGGTCCCATTGGTTTGAATTCCGCCCTCTTGGCAAGCGCCCACGGAATCCATGTCCTGCTTCTTGAGAGCAGTGATGTTTTAGGCGGGCAATTGTCTGAACTTTATCCCGAAAAGGAAATCGTTGATATTCCTTCCATTCCTTGCATTCAAGCTCAAGGTTACGTTACCGGTCTTGTCAAAGAAATCCGTGCAAAAGCCAATTTAATTGATGTCCATATGAACGAAAAAGCTTTGACCATATCCAAGTATGAAAATCACCTTGAGGTCGGAACAACATCAAATAAATACGAAGCCCAAAATGTCATCATCGCCACAGGTCTTGGCACCTTTGTCCCACGAACGATGGGATTGCCGGGCGAAGAAAATACTTCCAACATTTTATATTTCCTTCAAACGTTAGATTCTTTGCGTGGAAAAAAGATCCTGATTCTGGGTGGAGGCGACTCTGCGTTGGATTGGGCCAAAATGATTTCACGCGTCAGTAACGATGTGACCTTGATTCACCGCCGTAGGGAATTCCGCGGAGACTTCAAGACGATTGAAGCCATTCCTACCATCAAAATCAAAACCCCGTTCGTTCCAATCACAATCTTAAAAAAGGACTCGATGCTCACTTCGCTGATTATTCAAAACGTTGAAACCAGCGAAAAAGAAGAGCTGGCCGCTGACTTTGTTTTTGTCAATTTTGGCCATATTCCTTCGGTTGAAAGTTTTGGCCTTGAAAAGCAAGGCGTTGGAATCAAAGTGAACGACCGCTACGAAACCCCACTCCCTCACGTCTTTGCCGTGGGTGACGTTTCCGGATACGAAGGTAAAATTAAAAGAATCGCCCCGGGTTTAGCCGAGGCGCTTCAAGTCATTAATCAAATAGTCAACCAAGACTAGTTGTTCTTGGACTTCTCAATAAAGATATCGAAAAAATGTTTGGCGTTATCCGCTTGGAATGGATAAACTTTTTTTCTCATCGTATCGAGCATACGATAAGTCACTTTTTGCAAAACGAGATCCAAATCTTCGCTGTATCCCAGCGTCTTTTTATGTTTATCATATTCTTGGCGATCCAATAAACGTGTACTCCCATCGGGGAAAAGTTTGATATCGAGGTCATAATCGATATATTTGGCGATGCCTTGGTCGATCAGCGTTGGAGAGGCAATATTGCAATAAAAATGAACACCATCTTCTTTGAACATACAAATCACGTTGAACCAATCTTTTTTACTGAAAAAAGTTACCGCGGGTTCATGCGTATACCAGCGACGGCCATCGCCTTCGGTTACTTTGGTCCGGTTGGACGCAACGACAAGAAAATCATCGTCATCGGCAATGACCAAATTTCGGTCCCAACACCGATGAAGCGATCCATCATGCTTATAACTTTGGACTTGAATCCAATGGTTTAAAATATCCACGTTTGTTTTCCTCGATGGCAATTCACAAAAATAAATCACCCAGCATAAAGCTCGTGCTTATTATAACATGCTCAAATTGTTAGAAAAAGAAAAGTAGCACAAGGCTACTTAAGGGAATCAAGAATGGAGAGGGTTGTTTGCAGGTTTTTCCCGTATTGTTCGCTCGGTGAGGGATCAAACGCATTTTGCAAAGGAATAACCATCAAGGCATCGGTATAAGAGAGTGCCACCTGAGTTTGATCGGCGCGGATTGAAAAAGTCGCATCGACGAGAAGGTCATCCACTGTAAGGGTATCGAGAAGGCGAACAAAGTTAGAGGGCAACGCTTTATATGTGGAGGCATCCGTCGCATAGATTACGTAACGATCGTTTTCCTCTACTTTCTTCATATCGTCAAGAACATCGGGACCTTTGCCTTGAACTTTGGGTTTGATATAAACCAAAATCCGACCGGGAAGATCGAGCTTAAGAGGAACCGAAATGAATTTGCCAAGGTAAGAGGGCGTCTGTTTGGGATCTGCTGAGCGGTAGGCCGCCATATCGCAGACCGTCGCTTCTTGCCCGCGGAAATCAAAAGATACGACTGCACGAGTATTGATACGAACGATATCCTTAAGAATTCCAGCATCCGTAAATGTAGAAAGTTCAAGTTTTCGGTCGAAGTCCATAACCGAATGAGGGTAACGGTCTTCGGGAAGAACTTTTTCTTTCATTAATCCATAGTATTCACTGATATAACCTTTAGTCAGTTTTTCCATTTTCGTACGGGAAATGCGCGAATAAACATATAAAAGGATTAATATGACGCCCACTGAACCGAGGGCGAGAAAGTTTTGTCCAAGCCAAGCTTGTAGCACCACATACGCAGCGATGATCAATACAATAACGAGAGCAAACGCCACGTTGTTGTAAAGTCTCTGTTTCTTATAAAAACCCATGAACGTCTGACGGGCTTCTTCAATTTTTGCATCAATGTTTTCCATGAGATACCTCTTTATGCGTTTTAATCATATCATCTGATGCGAGGCAAGGGAAAACGTTTATTAATCATAACCAATGGGTAATAGATGAAATATAAAACGATAAGGACAATGGCTCCCGAAATCAAAATCACAGAGTTGTAGACGACAGAGCCCCAAAAGGGTACATCCCAATAGACCATTCCACTCAGCGTCCAGAAACCTAGCGTGAGAACCACAGAACTAACAACGGCCAAGGTTAGAAAAACATAATTTCGAACCCGAATCGGATCATCCGGATTTTTGTTGAATGCCAGATTCTTGAAAAAGCCGGCGATGCCGACGGAACCGTATCCCAAAAGATAATCTAATGGAAACGTTGCAAAGCCATGGCCGTCTAAGAGGCACGTAATGAAACCATAGACGACACCAGCGGCGATAAACCCTTTGAGCGGCCCATGTCTGAACGAAAGAATTAATAACGGAAGCAAGGTCAGACTAATGGAACCTCCATTCGCGTTAATCGTGATTTTTAAGAAGTCGAGATCCAACAAAATGGCGACAGCGACCAACATAGCCATTTCCACCATTTCTCTAACAGTTAATATTGATTTTTTCATAGCAAATCCCCCTTTAAAATGAAAAATCCTCGCCAGCGCGAGGAAATAAAAAGTTTCCTACGCTAGCATTACCTAGATCAGGTCGACGGTCGGTTGCGGTATCAGCAACCCTCTCAGCCTAGTTCACCAAGCTCCCAATAAATATTTTAACACAAAAAAGAAATTTTAGAAAACGTTGCTCCATTGAATCGGAGTAAGACCGTTTTTTTCAAGATAAGCGTTGCATTTCGAAAAGGGCTTTGTTCCAAAGAAACCGCCACGATTTGCGCTAAGAGGCGACGGGTGAACGCTTTCCAAAATTAAGCGATTTGAATTTCTTATGTGTCCCTTCAAACTACGGGCATAGCTCCCCCAAAGGATAAACACTATGGGTTGGTTCAAATGATCAATATAATCCAAAACATGTTCAAGGAAAATTTCATATCCTTGGTCTTTATGGGACAAGGCTTCCCCCTGGCGTACGCTTAATAAAGCGTTCAAAAGCATAACACCTTGTTTTGCCAAGTACGATAAATCACCGTTATTTTTCATCGGAACGGACAAATCCGATTGGATTTCTTTATAGATGTTAACGAGACTCGGAGGAAGTGGGCAGCCTTTGGGCACCGAGAACGATAACCCCATCGCTTGTCCAAGTTCATGATAAGGATCTTGCCCGATAATCACGACTTTAACATTTTCGGGTGGAGTAAGGTCGAAAGCTTTGAACATATCCTTTCGTGGGGGGAAAATCGTTTTTTCTGCATATTCCCGATTCAAAAAAAGACGGAGGCTTTCCGCATACGGTTTTTTTGTTTCTTCTTTAAAAAATAAATCCCAAGTCATAGTGGGTTCCTCTTTGTTTTTGATTATACCATGCAGGGTCGCTCTTGTCCCCTTATCGGATAGGATAAGAGTGTGTATAATATTTCTAGGAAAAAATATGAAAGTTCTTATTGTTTTCAATCATCCGGCACCTTACAAAATCCGCCTTTTCAACGAACTCGCTTCGTTTTTTGATTTGACGGTTATTTTTGAGCGAAAAGCGGCAAGCGATCGCGTCCCCTTGTTTTATTCCAATGACCCTATCCGTTTTAATGTCCAACATATTCCGGGAATTTGCCTCGGGAAAGAAAATCATTTGTCCGTGGCCGTAATCCGTGAAATTAAGAAACATCCCTATGACCTCATCATTATGAATGGTTACTCAACCTTGACGGAGATGCTTGCAATCCGCTATATGCGAAGGAAAAAGATTCCCTATGCGCTTTATGTCAACGGAGGCATCATTCGCAAGGAGTCCAAGATTAAATTCCGTTTCAAAAAGTCACTCATTGAAAAAGCCTTTTTATATTTTTCTCCGTGTGAAGAAGTTGACGAGTATCTGATGCATTATGGTGCACGTTCCTCTGCTATTCGTCACTACCCTTATTCCACCGTTTTTGAACGCGAAATCGCCGATTTTTCAAATCTCAAAAACGAAAATGTACGACGAAAAGAGTCCCTGGGAATCCCAGATAAAACCGTTTTTGTTTCAAGCGGACAATTTATCGAACGCAAAAACAATCTTGAGCTTCTTGAGATATGGAAAAAAGTGCCAGAAAACAAACACCTTTTTCTCATCGGAAGTGGAAAACAAGCTAAGTTTTACCAGGATTTCGTAAAAAACAATGGCCTAAAAAATGTTGAAATCAAAAGCTATATGAAGCGTTCCGAGCTTTTGGATTTTTACCGAGGATGCGATGCGTTTGTGACCCTGAGTAAAGAGGATATCTATGGTCATATGATCAATGAAGCACTCTCTCAAGGTCTCCCCGTGATTTCGAGCGACAAAGTCGTCTCGGCACGGCATCTTATCAAGCAGAATGAAAATGGTTACTTAGTCAACTATACGGACCACGACTCTGTATTGGAAGCCATCGAAAAAATCGGGACCAACGATTTTTCTCTCGAAGCCATCAAAACCGCTCAGCAAAATACCATTGAATTAATGGTTGCTGCCCATGTCAAAATCATGGAGGAAAAATATGAATAGGATCATTTACTTTTCCAGCGCCATGTTGCCCAGCGATTTTAATGCTTTGGTTTCTTCTTCAAAGCAATCACCCAATCCAAGCAATCAAATTTTCCACCACAAATTAATCCGGGCTCTGTCTCTTTATAATGAGGTAGAGGTCATCGTCAATCGGCCTTTTCCCAAAGCCCGGGGCTTTTTCAACAACATTCCCTACGAAAAGAAAAAGGAAGGCAATATCACCTTTCATTACATCAGTTTTAACAACTCCCACTTGTTGAAACCTTGGTCTTTTCGAAATCGTGCTGGGTTAATCATCGGAAAACTCTTCACAGAAAAAAAGGAAACCATTTTTATGGTTGACTCGCTCAATTTGACTTTAGCCAAAGTGGCGCGCTTTACATCCAATCTCCACCATGTGACGAATGTTGGGATAGTTACCGACCATCCGAAAAATCTTTCCGGGATTAATAGAAAATACCTTAAAGGTATCTTGGCGTCATTTAAATTTTATGATTTGTTCTTGACCCTTACGGAAGATTTGAACACTTTTGCCAATCCGCAGAAGAAGCCCCACTACGTCTTTCCCGGATTAGTGGAAGAAGTCAAAGTTCCAAAAACGATGACGCAACGTCCCTTTATGTTTTTTGGCGGAGCACTTTACGAACGTTATGGGGTCTCAAACCTTATTAATGCTTTCTCGACGTTTTCGGGAGATTGTGATTTGGTGATTGCCGGACAAGGCCCTGCCTCAGTAGCCGTTCGGACCGCCGCCAAAAAAGATTCGCGTATCATTTATGTCGGCATGGTAAATCCGGTTGAGGTCTTGAAATACCAAAAGAATTCCATCTTGAACATCAACCCGCGGCCTCACGATGAAAACATTGATCGTTATTCGATACCCAGCAAAATGCTTGATTATATGGGGAGTGGTGTTTTAACCCTGTCCGTACGAAATCAAGTTCTTTATGCTCTTGCCGGAGATTCGGTTCTTTGGGCTAAATCCGGAAGCGTTGAAGATCTCCGGGCGGCACTTGAAACGTTTGCCGCCATGGACCCAAGTGAAAAGGAAAAGCTTGCTCAAGAAGCGAAAAAACGCGTCTTTGAACGTTTTGCGCTCGATATTCAAGGTTCAAAAATATCCTATTTTATTAAATCTAATAAATGATGTTCGATTGCACGAATCAACTGAACGGATTGGAAATGGTCATCAAAATATTTTTTGTTACGGCTCCCGATAAGAGCCTTTTCTTTTTTCGATAAAAGAGCAAAACGAGCAATCTGTTCAGAAATATCACTACTGTCTTCGTTGCACAAAATAGCGCCGTGTGTTTCTTGCAGGAGCGTTTTTGAATCCCCTCCGACAACGCCGATAATGGGCTTTCCGAAACCAAGATACATAATCAATTTGTTTGGAATTGTTTTGCCAACAATCCCTTCATTTTTTAGAGAGACCCACAAGGCATCAGCATTGACAAAATACCCTGCCGCTTTTTGTGAGGGCATCGGTCCATGATAAATGACGCGGTCCTCCAGCTTTCTTTGTTTGATATCTTGAAGAAAACTCGCCTTCATGCTTCCCATGCCAATGACATGAAAATAAAACAGGCCATGGCTTTTCAATTTATCCGCTGTATCGACAAGAAGATCCAAAAGCTGCAGAGAACCAAGGTTTCCGGCATAAACAATATGGGTGCCCTCAGGATAATTGATGGGGTATTCCGAACAAACATTCACGAGTGCAGGTTGAGGAACGTATGTCAGTCCTTTATCCTTAATTTTTAGAACATCATCAAAGTAGTTTTTAAACGACGGCGAACCGATGAGAATTTCCGTGGTATGGCGATAGATTCTTCGGCTCCAAGAAAGCAAAAACCTATACAAAAGGCCGTTATATTTAATATTTTTGGTGACTACCGTGGACTCTGGCCAAAGGTCGACACAATGAAGCAAATGAGGAACTTTATGTTTTTTGGAATAAAGGTTTCCCGCTGATACCGAGATGATTGGCGAAAGGCTCATGGAATAGACCACATCAAAAGACTGTTTGGTTTTTCGAGTCCAGGCTTTTGAATGAGCCCAAAAAGAAAGGTAGTTTTTAATGATGGAAAGGCGTCCGCTGCGTCTCGGGAAAATTTTGACACGATGGACATTGACGCCATCGATGACTTCATGAAAAACGTTTTCGTAACCTTTGGCAATGCCATCGAATCCGTAGTTCGGTTGGCCCGTCAAAACAGTAACTTCGTGACCAAAGCAAACCATTTGGCGAGTAATCTCGTTAATGGCAAAGTTTTCCGGGAAATAATGTTGACAGACGACAAGGATTTTCATGGGGATTCCTATAAATTATCCTAATTATATCTTATTTATGCTTTGTTTGCGCGCATGCCTTCAAAAGGTTAGGTTATTTCTTATTGGATAGATTATAATGAGGCAAGAATGGCTAACTCTATGAAAGAAAACGTACGGACCAGCGTTATCGTCAATCTCATCCGAACCGTCACTTTGACATTATTGTCATTTATTACTTTTCCGTTTGCCTGCAAATATTTGGGTGACGCGGCTGTCGGAACCTACGCTTGGGCCAACACCTTTGTTTACTATTTTCTCATCATTGGCAAACTCGGCATCCCCAACGTGGCCATCCGTGAATGTTCCAAAGTCCGAAATGATCCGAAAGCATTCAATAAAAAAGTCCAGGAGTTTTTCCTCCTTCAAGCCTTCTTCACCCTTCTTTCGTTTCTTCTCATGGTCATCATCATGGTTTCCGCCGGTGGACCGCTTTGGGAAAACAAAGACCTCATTTTCTTGTTATCGATCAACTTCCTTGCCGGTGTCTTCTCGTTTGAATGGGTCTACATTGCTTTGGAACAACATTTCTACATGTCCTTCCGTAGCATCGTCACCATTACGATTAGCGCCGCATTAGTCATCCTTTTCATCCGTTATCCTCGGCAAATCTACCTTTATTCGCTGTTTGCGATATCTACGACGCTTCTAACTGTCATTGCTAACGGGTTCCGTTTAAAAAAGTATGTTTCGTTAAAAAAGACGGGGCCGTATGACTTTAAACAATACATCAAACCTTTGCTCGTCATTTTTTTAATTACCATCGTGGTCACCATCTACAATCAAAGCGATTCCTTCATTCTTGGTTACTTGGACGAAACCAAAGCCCAAGTCGGAAGTTATTCGGTGGGTATCAAAGGTATTGAAATCGTCATTACCATCATTACGTCATTGAGTGCCGTTTTCATTCCTCGAGCCACCACTTACTATAAGATGGAAAATAAACAGTTCTTTAAAAACTTGACCGCCTATAGTCTTAATATTTGCCTCTTCATTGCGTTCCCGGCGATTGTTACCATGGCTTTGCTCTCCAATCAAGTCGTCGACGTTATTTCCGGAGGCGCCAACGGCTTTGCTGACGCCCAATACGCACTCATGATTTTAGCGTCGATCATGTTGACTTATTCGATTGGCGACATCATCTTCTCGCAAGTGTTATTGCCGATGAATAAAGAAAAGATATACCTGATCACCATGATTATTGGGGCCGTTGTCAATGTTACGGGCTCGGTTTTCTTGGGTGTGTTTGTTTTCCCTTCATCCCCCGTCATCGGCATAGCACTAGCTACTTCCGTGACCGACTTTGCCATTCTAATCTTCCTAATATGCAAGACTCGGGAATATGTCGGAAAAGCCCTTTTTAACGTCAATAGCCTGAAGTTGTTTATGGCTACCCTCTTTATCGGAGGAGTTACGTATTTTGTTTCTCCGCTTCTCAATGGTGTCATTGATAATGCATTGACCCATATTGCCGTCATGATTTTGCTAGATGGCATCCTTTATATTGGTTTACTTCTTTTATTAAAAGAAAAGTTGGTTTATTCCTTCGTTCGGAAACGAAACGTCGAAGAACTCTAAATCTTCTTTCTCCTATTATTTATGGACAATAAAAAAATGCACCCGCGATGAGTGCATTTTTAAATAAACTTGAGACGACTTAGCCGGCAACATAACCCCAGACAACGGGGAGATTATCGACGTTCCAATTGGTCTTCCAGTTGAGCGGTTTGGTGGCGATTTCGGCATAAATCGTTAAACCGGTCGAACCAATGAAAGCATAATCGTAGATGTACATGGTGCTGGCGGGAATGACAAGCGAAGTCATCGCATCGCATTCTTGGAAGGCATACGATTTAATCGTAATCAACCCTGCCGGAAGCGTAACGCTGGCAAGATCGACACAATTCGCGAACGAGTATTCGTTGATGGTCGTGATGCCGCTGGGGAAGACGAAGGAAGTAATGCCGGAATCTCTTAAGAAGCTGTCGCCGATGGCGGTGACGGAATCCGGAAGCACTAAGCTCGTCAATGCAATACAGCCCGAGAAGGCCGCGGATTTAACGGTCAATAGACGCGGATTACCAAACAACGGTAATTGGATATCAACGGATGCGAGATGCACGGCATCTTCGAATAAGCCTTCGCTGATGGTGGAAACCATGGCCGGGATAATGACGGAGGAGACACCGCTTTGAGAGAACGCGAAGTCGCCAATCGCAGTCACCGTGGAGGGAATGGAAACCATATGAGCAGCGGTAATGGGAGCATCCGAATCGTCTAAGACGATTAAGGAATCAAACACCGTCGTACCGCGGAAAGCATTTTTCCGGATGGACGTGATGTTGTCATAGATGTAGACGGTTTCCAAACTCGTATTGCCCATGAACAAGGATTCGCCGATAACCGAGAAGTCCGATGATTTGGGCATCGTGATGGAAACAAGGCTGGTGTTATTCAAGAAAGCGCCGGTTCCTAACCAGTCGACCGTGGAAGAGAATGTGATACTTTCCAAAGAGGAGCAGTCTTGGAAGGCGTAGTCTTGGATTTTTTGAACACCTTCGGAAACAATGACGGTCTCCAGGTTAACGTTATTCAAGAACGCACCCACGGGAACGAAAGTTAACGAACCTGGAATGGTAATGGAGCCCGCAATGCCCGAGTTTTGGAACGCATAGACGCCCATTTCTTCAAGTGAAGCAGGTAAATCGATGGTGGTCAAACTTGTGGTGTTCAAGAAGGCATACGAACCAATCGAGGTCACGCTATCGGGCATTACGACACTGGTCAAGTTGGTGCAGTTTTCAAAGACTGAAGAGCCGATGGATTCAAGCGTATCCGGGAATTCAACCGAGACGATCCCGGTTTGATTTTTGAAAAGTCCGGAGCTGACGGAAGTTAACGAATCGTCTAAGTAAACCGTGTTGGGTTCGCTGCCGGTTCCGGATTTGACTTGGGTTCCAGCCGGTAATGTGCCTTTATAGGTGTAGAGGGAATCGCCAATGTAAAGGAAACCATCGGGTTGGTTGGCCAAGTAGGCCGTTCCACTCAAAGCATCCGTTCCAATAAACTCAATGTTCGGAGAAAAGCGGATTTTGCCAAGGTTTTCGCAATTTAAGAACGCTCCGTCACCAATATATTCGATGGTTGCGGGCATGATGACTTCGGTCAAACGGGTGCAAAGGGAGAACGCTTGTTCGCCGATGGCCGTGACTTTATAGCCAAGAAGTTCGCTCGGAATACGGAATTTAGCCGGGTAATTCGAGCTGGCATTCACCTTATTGATGGTGACTTCAGGTTCGGTTTGACCTTCTTCCATAGACAGGTTGTAGGTAAAGGTAATGTAGGCCATGTTTTCATAATCGGCGAGCAAATAGACGATGGCATAGTAATAGATGCCGGTCAGCGCAGCAAGCACGCAAACGCCGGAGACAATCCACTTCGTTAATTTCTTCTTATCGATGGGTTTTTTTGCCATAACTATTTACCTCCTTCATGAAAATTCGCGCAAATTTCGCGGTATTGAGCCAATTCTTTGGAATCGCAACGGACAAAATGTCCCGGTTCGACTTCGGCTAATTGAGCAGGGTCTTCGCTCGTATAATGATGGGCCGAAGGATCGTACGTAACGATTTTCTTTTTCTTTTCCATCAACGGATCCGGAATAGGAACCGCGGAAAGAAGCGATTTGGTGTAAGGATGGCACGGAACTTCAAATAAACGTTCTGCTTTCGCCAGTTCAACCAATTGGCCGGCATAAATGACGGCGATACGGTCCGAAATGTATTTCACGACCGACAAGTCGTGAGCGATGAAAAGAACGGTCATGTTGTTCTCAGATTGGAACTTTTTGATCAAGTTGAGGACTTGAGCACGAATGGAAACGTCCAAAGCCGAAATCGGTTCATCGGCGATGATCATTTCAGGTTGCATGACCATGCTGCGGGCGATACCGATCCGTTGACGTTGGCCACCGCTGAATTCGTGGGGGTAACGTTTGAGGTGTTCGGGACGTAAACCGACTTTGCGCATGATGTCATTCACTTTTTCGAGACGTTCGGCTTCATCTTTATAAAGATGGAACGCGCGTAAGCCTTCGGAAACGATGTAGTCGACGTTGGCCCGTTCGTTTAAGGAAGCGCTCGGGTCTTGGAAAATCATTTGGACTTTGGTCTTTAAATTACGGGCGACATGTTTTTCGACATCTCCCGAGATGACTTGGCCATTGTAGTAGATTTTGCCTTTGGCGACGGGAACGACACGGATAATCGAACGGCCGATGGTCGTTTTGCCAGAGCCGGATTCGCCGACAAGGCCTAAAATTTCACCTTTAAAAATGTCGAGGTTGAGATGATCGATGACGATACGTTCGACGGTTCCGCGCTTAAAGGAAATACGGACGTCTTCCATGCGGACGAGCACTTCTTTGTTTTCAGCCATCATTCATCACCTACTTCCCTTTGCAACTCTTTGGCAGCGATTTTCATACGCGCCCTCAAGTTTTGAATAATCTTTGGCTTTTCCACTTTTGGAGCATGCGGATCTAAAAGCCAAGTCTTTGCGAAGTGGGTATCGCTGATCTTGTACATCGGCGGTTCTTGTAAGAAGTCGATGCGCAAGGCGTAATCGTTCCGGATGGCGAAAGCATCGCCGACGATTTCACTGACGAATGAAGGCGGATTGCCTTTAATGTAGGTCAGGGGTTCGTTCTTGCTGCCCAATTGCGGGAGCGAGGACAAAAGCGCCCAGGTATACGGGTGAGCGGGTTCGTAGAAGACATCTTCTGCGGTTCCGTATTCAACGATTTGTCCGCCATACATGACGGCCACGCGGTCCGCGACGTTGGCAACGACGCCAAGGTCATGGGTAATGAAGATCGTGGTCCATTTGTATTCTTTTTGAAGTTCCTTGATCAACGCGATGATTTGAGCTTGGACGGTCACGTCGAGCGCGGTCGTCGGTTCGTCGCAAATCAATATTTCGGGACGGCAGGCAAGCGCAATGGCGATGACGACTCTTTGCCGCATACCGCCAGAATATTGGAACGGATAATCGTCATAACGTTTTTCGGCATCAGGGATATTGACTTTCTTCAAAAGCTTAATGGCCTCGTCTTTGGCATCTTTCTTTGAAAGGCCATGGTGAAGCATCAAGACTTCGGAAATTTGATAGCCAATGGAAAACAGCGGGTTGAGCGAGGTCATCGGGTCTTGGAAGATGGTCGCGATTTTCTTACCGCGGATACCGAGCCATTGTTCGGGTTTGGTCAATTTGGCGAGGTCTTGGCCGTGGAACATAATCGAACCGCCTTCGATATAGCCGTTGGCATCGAGCATGCCGGTAAAGGTCTTCGTAAAGACCGATTTGCCAGAGCCGGATTCGCCGACGATTGCGAGCGTTTCGCCTTCGATGACGTCGATGGAGACATCACGGATGATGTGCACTTTGCGAGCGTGCGAGAGAAAGCCGACACTGAGGTTTTTGACTTCAAGTACTTTGTTTGCCATGGTCAATTCCTCCTAACGGTGATTCTTCGGGTCGGTGGCATCCGCCAACGCCAAGCCGAGGTAGAAGAATGTGACGGTTAACGGCACCAATACAATCATTGGTGCAATGAGTAGATACGGATAGGTTTGCCATGCGTCTGACGTAGCGGCGGTCAACAATTGACCTAACGTCACGTTTTCGTGCGCACGGAAGGATAAGTTGAAGAAGGACAAGCCGACTTCCGCGGAAATAGCGGCCGGAATCGCGGTTGAAACGACGGTCACGATGACGGAAATCAAATACGGCAGTAAGTTGTGCGTAATCATCGCTTTCGGGGATGAACCCAAGGTTTGCGAGGCGATGTTGTATTCGCGGTTACGGATGATGATGATTTGGTTACGGATGAAACCGGCCAAGCCCATCCAGCCGAACATACACATAACGAAGACGAGGGTCCAGAACGAACGCTCCAAGAACTTCATGAGCAAGATGTAAAGCAATAAGGTCGGAATGTTGTTGATGAAGTTGCGGAGTTCGAGCATGATCGGGTCGAGCCATTTGAAATAGCCCCAAAGTGAGCCGATCAATAAGCCGAGGAACGTGTCAATTAAGGCAATGACGGTGCCAAGAATCAAGGATAAGCGGGTTCCATACCAAACAAGTGTCCAAAGGTCCAGGCCTTTGAAATAGCCCATCTTGGTACCACCGGTACCTAACCAGTTGTCTGCGTTCGGAGGTAAATAGGGTTCGAACTCATCCAAGCTGACAGTGCCGCCATTGGTGTAGATGTTGTATTGTTTGATCCACGGACCGACGATGGCCATGAGAACCAACACGATAATGCCGATGACGCAAAGAATGGCCAACGGATTTTTCCAAAGTTGTTTGAACGTTTCGCGCCAATAGGAATACGGAGCGGTTTCAAGCTTTTCGATGTTTTCTTCGGAGGTGCCGACGATGGTGAAAAGGTCTTCGTAATTGTGGTCAATGACTTGATCAATATTTTTTACCATGGTGCCACCTACTTTCCGGATAAGCTGACACGCGGGTCAACCATCGCAGTCACGATATCGCCTAACAAATAAGAAACAATGGAAATCAATGCCGAAACGACGACGATGCCTTGCAAGGCATAGAAGTCATTGGCGCTGTTAGCAGTCACGAGTAAGCCGCCTAAGCCGGGAATCGAATAAATCTTTTCAATATAGAACGATCCGAGTAAGGCGTAAAGAATCGAGGAAGGAATGGAACGGACCAGCGGGACGAGCGCGTTTCTCAACACGTGCGTGAACATGATGCGGTTTTCGCTCAAGCCTTTGGCACGCGCAAATTTGACGTAATCGGAGTTGAATTCATCCAACATGAAACGACGCACCCACAAGGCGATGCCCGCCATGCCGGTGAAGCCCATCGTCAACGCCGGAGCCAGGTAAGTCAAGAACTCACCGTCGGCGTAGGTAATGGGTAAGCCGATCAACATGAAGATTGTCATCCAGATGTAGTAATAAGCAATGCCAGGAATAGCATCGATGGTAATGATGTAGGCTTTACCGATTTTATCGAAAATGCCGTCTTTGCGTTTGGCCATCATGACGCCGGCGGGATAACCGATGGCGAGTTCGACGATAACCGCGATGATGCCGATGCGGAAGCTGTGCGGCATTTTGTTAACGAAGATGACGTCGATGACGTAAGCGTTCTTAAACCCGTTGATGAAGTAAATCTTGCCTAAGTCCATGATGAAGTTGCGGCAGTTACGAGCAGTGACGGTATAAGTGATATTACCGAGGGCGTCTGTCAGGGCGTTGGTTTCGGTGGAGCAAAGTGTCTTCGGGAAGGGAAGAATGCGATAGAAATAAGTAAAGACTTGTCCAATCGCGGACCCAGTGAGCCCCAACTCTTCTTTGATGGTCGTGCACCGCAAAGCAAATACGTCTTCTGGCATTTTAATCCAGTTGGCGATGGCTGCCTTACAGATCGAGTCCGTGCTTTGGGCACGAATCAAAAGGTAAGTGCATGTGATTGCGAGCATCACAGAGATAAAGGCGCTTCCGATGCGTCGTAGAGAATACAAAAGTAATGGATTGGCGAATATGGCTTTAATTTTGGCATTGCCCTTGAAGAACCATCCGCGGCTGACACCGATGATGAAAACGACAAGGAACAAAACTAAGGCGATAATCGTGTAGCCGATTAAGAATAGGGCCATAATGAGTTCCTCCCTTAAAAATAATAATACGCCTATATATAGGCGAATTTAAGTCTTTTTAGATGAAATTAGGGTTAGAGAGAGGTGAATCTCCTAACCCTAATTTGTGTGTTAATTAACCGAAGCGGTTAACCTTTCGAATTTGAGTTAACGACTAGCTGTAGATGGTGTAGTTCGGATCAAGATTGGCCTTTTGATTGTCGTAGTAGGCCTTCATCTCAATACGTTTGGCGGAACCGACGGTTTCCTTCATAACCCACATGCCCTTCAGTTTGTTTTCAGACAAACCGTAGGTAGCGGTCGGTTTTTCGTAGGCAATCGTCTTGGTAACGGTGACTCTCCAGCCTTGACCTAAGTTGTAAAGCGGTTTGATCAAGTGAGCGTCGAAGATTAATTCAACTTCAGCTTCGGCAAATCCGGCATAACGTTGAGCGATGTCATCGTTTTTGGCTTTGGCCGTTTCAACCATTTCATCGTATTCGCCGAGGAGCGTGCTTTGAGTCAACGCGGTCGCGCTGGTCGCGGAGAACGTTCCGACTTCTTCAGCCGTGTTGGTGTAACCACTCATGTCACCGCCGGTAACGAAGGTGTTGAGGTAGGTTAACGGGTCAGCGTAGTCAGGACCCCAGCCCATGATGTACATGTTGTAGAATCCAGAGCTACCCATATCGGAGTAGACTTCGGAGTCGCCAGCGCCGGTGTTGTTGACGATTTGGATGAGCGGGAAACCTTCGCCGGAGCAAGCCGGTAATTCGTTGGTAACGTGGCTCGTGTTGATCGTGCAGCCGTTCATTCTTTCGTTGGCGCTTTCGATCCATTTGGTATCTTTGGCGAGGTTGTCATCGTCAAAGCTTAAGCCTAAGTATTCGACCTTGATCGGGAGGGAGATGTTGCCGGCTTTGCCTTCAAAGGCGGTCGCGTTGTAAGCAGCAACTTCCATTTCGACTTGGTCACGGATCGGAGAGAGTTCGGCGTAAGTCGCGTTGTTACCCGCGATTTGGCCCGGACGTAACTTGGCAGCGGCTTCTTCATCGGTGATGCCCATCTTGTCGGCATAGGCTTCGTAGACGTAGTCTACATAGTCTTTGTCGTTGGCAGAGTCGACGGCGAAGTTACGCGGAGTATAGGTGTGGATTTGATATTGTTCTTGATAGACTTTGCTGGTGCCATAGCGTTCGTTGTAGATGTTGAGGTCAATACCTTTGAAAAGGATTTCGCGGACGGCATCAAGTTTGATGGCGCGGTTGGCATTGACGATTTC
>ERZ1645192.166-NODE-166-length-48538-cov-11.777365_pt1 | contig 48538 bp, 40 predicted proteins | sample MGYA00575354_ERZ1645192 | MGnify/ENA primary metagenome ERZ1645192 (study PRJEB40844, sample SAMN11349763) | freshwater sediment metagenome | isolation source: river sediment | host: Sediment | place: India: Faizupur Khadar , New Delhi | collected 2017-02-21 ... | reverse complement strand
CTGGTCGAAGAAGTCCCCACCACCTGGCAGGGCGTCTATGACCTCTCCAAAACCCTTATCGACGAAGGCAAAGTCCAGTTCGGTATGGTTTTGGGCGGCACTTCCTACGACGCATACCCCTGGATGACCTCTCAGGGCGGCTATGTGTTCGGTGTGGATGCCAACGGCGACTATAACCCCAGCGATGTTGGTGTTGGTTCCGAAGGCATGATCGCTTTTGGCGAAATGGCACTCCAGTGGAAGAACGACGGTATTCTGTCCGATAATCTCGACAATACCACAGCCAAATCCATGTTCCTGAACGGCGATGTCGCTTTCTTCATGAACGGTCCATGGGAAATCAATAACCTGAAAGCCTCCGGTCTGAACTTTGGCATCGCCAAATTCCCCGATGGTGGTTATCCCTTCCTCGGCGTCCAGGGCTTTGCTGTTAATGCAATGTCCGAGAACGTTCTGCTTGCTCAGACCTTCCTGACCGATTTTGTTGCAACGGAAGATGCCATGATGGCTCTCTACGAAGCCGACCCCCGCGGTCCTGCCTATCTGCCTGCTGCTGAACTGGTTGACGATCCCTATCTGCAGGCTATCGCCGATGCCGGCGAAAATGCCGTCCCAATGCCCGCCATCCCCGCCATGGGTAAGGTTTGGGGTGATTGGGGCAATGCCCTCACCTTCATTTTTGACGGTTCCAAGACCCCAGCCGAAGCCTACACCTTTGCTCAGGAAGCAATCGTTGCCGCTATCGCCCTTGATACCACTGGCATGGTCAACCTGCCTGGTTCCTGGCAAACGGCTGCTGGCTTTGCCTGTGAATGGGACCCCAAATGTGCTGATACCGCTATGACCCTTGGTGATGACGGTCTGTATACCGCAAGCTTCACAATCCCCGCTGGTGATTACGAAGTCAAAGTTGCCCTCGACGGCGGCTGGGACACCAACTATGGTGTTGACGGCGTTGCTGGCGGCGACAATATCGTCTTCAATGTTCCTGCTGATGGTGTCGTTGTCTTCGTATACGATCCCGCGACCCACCTGCTGACCATCGAACTTCAGTAAGTTTCAGTCTGATAAGGAGGCTTGCAATTGCAAGCCTCCTTTTTTCAAAAGGGAAAGGAGAACTATGTGATGGACGCAGATCAGACACCAACAAAGAAAGATTTTGCAAAAAAGACCATCCTGGGGGCAGGTAACTTATTCACCTCTCTAATCATTCTCGTTGTGGACGTCGCCCTGGGGTTTTTTGCGTTTAAACTCTTTAACCTCGGCTATACCCCATTGGGAATCTGTTTTGTTCTCATCATCATTATGATCAGTGTCGCCTTCCTGATCCCAAAAGCCCACATGTTCAAATGGATGGCGGTTGGGCTTTCGGCTTGGCTTCTTTTTTCAATTTTTCCGATTGTCTACACAGTCTACAATGCCTTCACCAATTATGGTGATGGTCACCTGATCTCGCAGACTCAAGCGATCGATCAGATTCAGGCGCAGACCTACCTGCCTGAAACCGGAAAAGCCTATCAATGGATTGCCTATCGATCCACCAGCAACGAATACCTGCTGTGGCTTAAGGACACGGAAGGCAATACCAAGTTAGTCACTCAGGTCGATGCGGAAGGGGATGCGGAAATCCCGCTTGTGACCGGAGAGAATGGGATTGGCGAGATTGACGCCGATGGCGCGCCGGTCACGATTGAGGGCTATACCCGTCTCAACCGGATCGCAGCAGCTACAGACAAGAATCTGACCAATATTAAGTTTGGCGACCCGGAAAACACCATCCAGGTGCGGTCTCCATCGGAAGCCGCAGAGCTGCTGCCGCTTTATACGTATGACTCTGAAACCAACACGTTTACCCACGCGGTAAATGGCAAAGTTTTTTACGACAAAGAAGGCACTTACACAGCGAACAATGGCGACAGATTGATACCTGGATATACAGCCACTGTTGGCATGAAGAACTTCATCCAATTCGTCAATAGCCCCGGTTTACGCGGACCACTGGTGACTATTGTTATCTGGAACTTCCTTTTTGCCACTTTCAGCCTTCTGTTGACCTTCTCTGTGGGTTTACTGATTTCGATTATTTATGGTGACCCCAAATTCAAGGGGAAGAAAATCTTACGCTCATTGCTGCTGATCCCATACACAATACCCAGTTTGATCACCATCTTGATTTGGCGTGGAATGTTTAACCCGGATCTGGGAATCATCAACCGCGTGCTCAAAGATCTATTCAGCATATCGCCCCGCTGGTTCACCGAACCATGGCTGGCACGCATCGCACTGTTGATTGTGAACACCTGGTTAGGATACCCATATTGGATGTTGGTAACCAGCGGCGCGCTGCAATCCATCCCCCACGACATTTATGAAGCGGCTGAAATTGACGGCGCAAGCGGCTGGCAGCAGTTTAAGAGCATCACACTGCCTCTGCTGCTCGTGAGCGTTGGACCGTTGATGATTTCTTCTTTCATCTTCAACTTCAATAACTTCAACCTGATTTACGCCTTCATCAATGGCGGTCCGCCAATCCCGACTGCCACAACGCAGGCAGGCTATACCGACATCATCATCAGCTATGTTTACAATCTGGCGTTTGCCAGCGGACGCGGCGTGCAATATGGCTACGCTTCAGCTATATCGCTGGTGCTGTTTATGTTGATCGCGGTCATGTCCTTACTGCAATTCAGGTTCACAAACATGTGGGAGGAGGTTGGTGAAAATGCCTAAAAAACCGCAATCAATAAAACGCAGCCAGACCATCGGCTTGATCTGGCGCTGGGTTTTGGCTGTTGTCTTGATCACGTTCAGTATCTTCCCGGTGCTGTGGATCGTTTCAGCCTCAATCAACCCAGTCAATGACCTGGCGAATCAAAAATTGATTCCCGATAACTGGAGTTTCGTTAACTTCCGTCAACTTGTAACGAATCCGATTTTCCCGTTCTTCACATGGCTGAAAAACTCGTTGATTATCTCAACAGTGTCTACCCTGCTGACGCTTTCATTAACGACTTTGGCAGCTTTCGCCTTCTCCAGGTTCCGCTTTAAAGGCCGCCAGGGCATGCTCAAATCCATCCTGCTTATTCAGAGCTTCCCAAACCTGTTGGCAATCGTAGCGCTGTTTACGATCATTAAACAGATCGGGGATGTTATCCCCTGGCTTGGTCTGAATACCCATGCCGGCTTGATTCTGGTCTATTCCGGGGGCGCGATGGGCATGAACATCTGGCTGATGAAAGGGTACATGGATACGATCCCGCGCGATATCGATGAATCCGCGCATGTGGACGGCGCTTCGGATTGGCAGGTCTTCAGCAAGTTGATCCTGCCCTTATTGAGGCCTATTTTGGTGGTCATTTCGATTTTGAGCTTCATCGGCACGTATGGCGAATTTATCATCGCCAGAACACTGCTGACGCAGCGCGAAATGCAAACTGTAATGGTGGGCTTGCAGATCTTTACATCCGGGCAATACACCAAGAACTGGGGCGTATTCGCGGCTGGCGCATTGATCGCCGCACTGCCGATCATGATCATTTACCTGATCCTTCAAGACCAGATTGTTGGCGGTCTGACCCAAGGCTCGGTAAAGGGGTAGGCAGTACCTTGATCGTATTACAAAAAACCGGGTTCGCACGAGCCCGGTTTTTTATAATAACTCGAAAACTCCTGGAGTTGAGGTTGGTCCAGGGCTTATTTTGCCTGGATGGTGATGCCGGAGCCGGGGGTGGCGGAGCCGATTTGCCACATGGGGATGCCGCGAGCGTCCGCTTGTGCCTGGAATTGCGCGGCTTTTTGGTCCGGCACCGCTATCAGCATTCCACCGCTTGTTTGTGGATCGTAAAAGAGGGTTTGGAGGTTGATGGAGAGATCGCCTTCAACGCTGACGTTAGAGCCGAAGTAGAGCTGGTTGTCTGCCGCTCCGCCGGGGAAAGTGAAGGCGTAGGCGTATTTTTCGGCAGCTTTCATCAGGGGGACGCTGGGGTAGTGGAGGCGCAGCCCAACCTTACTGGCGTTGGCGACCTCAATTGCGTGACCAATCAGCCCAAAACCTGTTATGTCGGTGGCACAGTGGACGCCAAACTCGACAGCCAGTTGAGCAGCCTCACGGTTGAGGCGTTTCATCCAGGCAACGGCGTCGGCGAGTTCGTCAGGAGAGGTCAAATTGCGCTTTAGCGCGGTGGTGATGACGCCTGAACCAATCGGTTTGGAAAGGAAAAGGCGGTCGCCAGGGTTGGCGCCGGATTTGGTCAGCAGTTGGTCGTTTTGGACGATTCCAAGCGCGACCAGCCCAAATTTGGGTTCATCGTCTTTAACCGAGTGGCCACCCGCAATAACAACGCCTGCTTCAAGCGCTTTTTCAGCCGCGCCGCGGATGATGGATTGCATCATCTCGAGCGGGAGCATGGCAGGCAGGGCGGATATGTTGAGGGCAAAAAGAGGCTTGCCGCCCATAGAGAAGACATCTGAGAGGGCATTTGCGGCGGCGATGGCGCCGTAGTCGTAGGGATCGTCGACGATGGGGGTGAAAAAGTCGACTGTGGCAACGAGGGAATGGCTGTCGTCGAGGCGCCAAACAGCGGCATCGTCGGCGGAGTCAAGCCCGATGAGGAGATCAGGGAAGGAATGACCCTGAAAAGTTTCTTTGATTGGCAGCAGAACCTGCGCCAGCGTTTCCGCGTCGACTTTGGACGCTCAACCCGCGCAGGCGGAGAGCGAAGTCAGGCGGATGGGAGGGGTGTTTGTCATGGGGTTAATCATACCTTAATTTGATGGAATCTGGACTAAAAAGCAGCGTATAAGGTTTGTAGACATATCGGGTTGAAGTGGAAATTGAAGTACCATAGAATCCGATTACTTAGTAGAAAGGACTGAGATGAAAAAGACCCTATTCGCATTTCTTGCGGTAAGTATGATTGCAATCCTCGCGTTAGCGGCGTGTTCCACGGGGGCAGGGACGCCTGCTGCCACGATGGTGCAGGATACTCAGGCTGTGGAGCCAACAGAAGCCTCAACAGTGGAAGTGCAGGACACCCAGGCAGTGAGCATGACCGATGCTGAGATGGAAGCGTTAATCACGGAGAAAATTCACGATAAACATACCCTGGACTTCATACTCCAACAGAGTAAAACCGCGGAGGAATGGTCCACAACAATCGATAGAATGATCCAGTATGGGGCGAAGATCACCCCCGAAGAGAAAGCTATCATCATCGACTGGTTGGTAAACCGAAAAAAGTAGAGACTAATCAAGCATCATAAAGAGACCGGGATGGAAGTCCATCCGCGGTCTTTTTTTTGCGCCTGAGTCCAGGTTTCTGTAGTAGGTTTCGCTTCGGGATTTACACAAGTACATCTGCCTTAAATGCGGGAATGGGAGTACACTATTGGAATGTATTCGGATAGACGCATATATGAGGACTGATGAACACAATTTCTCTCGATGATGAACTCGCACTGTTGCACGAACGTATCTGTCCGGCGCTGGATCATCCAGTTCGGATGAAGATAATTTATCTTCTGAACGAAAAAGCCATGAATGTGGGCGAGTTAACAGAGGTGATGGGGGTACCTCAAAGCTCGGTTTCGCGGCACCTGCGCGTGCTGCGCGAGAGAGGGCTCGTCCGTACGGAACGGCAAGGCACGACAATTTGGTATGGATTAACACACCCGGAACTCTCAACCGTGATTACCATCCTGCGCGGGATTCTGGGCGAACAGCTTGAAACACAAATAAAGCAGGCAAAAACTATTTTAAAAACAATGTCTGAGGAGGCATAAATGAAGGTAGTGATCATAGGTGGGGTGGCAGGTGGGGCTAGCACCGCGGCACGGCTGCGGCGTGTGGATGAGGAAGCGGAAATCGTGATGCTGGAAAAGGGACCGTATGTGTCTTTCGCGAACTGCGGGTTGCCATACTACCTGAGCCGCACGATCAACGAACGTGAGAAATTGCTGGTCACAACGCCTGAGAGCCTCAGAGAAATGCTCAATATCGACGCCCGCCCAAACAGCGAAGTGATCGCGATCGATCGCGCGGGCAAGAGTGTGAGTGTTAGGGAGCATGGCAGCGGAAGGGAATACAGCGAAACATACGACAAGCTCGTGCTGGCTCCCGGAGCGGAACCAATCGTGCCCCCGCTTCCAGGAGTGGAGCTGGAAGGGGTGTTCATTTTGCACAATATCCCCGAGCTGGATGCTCTGGATGGCTATATTAAGGCGAAACATGTAAAACACGCTGTCGTCATCGGCGGCGGTTTCATTGGACTTGAGGTGGCTGAAAACCTGGCTGAAACCGGGGTTGAGGTGACTATCGTTGAAATGCTCAACCAAGTGATGGCACCGGTTGACTACGAGATGGCAGTGGAGGTGCATGAACACCTGGCGCTGCATGGAGTCAATCTTGTGCTGGGGGACGGACTAAAGGCGATTGAGAAGGCGGAAAACAATGGAAGCCTGAAAGTTCGAACAGGCAGTGGGAAAGAGTTGGTAACTGACCTGGTTGTACTGGCGATTGGTGTGCGTCCAAACACAAAGCTGGCGAAGGAATGCGGGCTCGAAGTGACCCAGCGAGGCTTCATTGTCACCAATGACCGTTTGCAGACTTCGGACCCGGATGTTTATGCGGTTGGCGATGCGGTCCAGGTTAAATCGTTTATCACCGGGCAGCCCACGTCCCTGGCGTTGGCTGGTCCAGCGAGCCGCGAGGGAAGGGTGGCTGCGGATAACATCGCAGGCAGGGACATGACCTTTAAAGGCGTCAAGGGAACGTCTGTGGTGAAAGTGTTTGACCTGACGGTGGCTTCAACGGGGATGAATACCCGCCAGCTACAACAGGCAGGGCTGGTGTTTGATTCGGTGGCAACACACAACAACAATCATGCCGGCTATTACCCCGGCGCATGCCCGATCCATTTTAAGTTACTTTTTGGGCCTGAGGGGCAAATTTACGGCGCTCAGGCAGTTGGGACCACCGGCGTTGAAAAACGCATTGATGTCATCGCGACCGCGATGCATGGGCATTTGACGGTATTTGACCTTGAGGACCTGGAACTCAGCTATGCGCCGCCTTTTGGCTCTTCGAGAGACCCAGTGAACAACATCGGGTTTGCGGCTGCGAATGTGCTCCGGGGCGACTGTCCGGTGAAACACTGGGAAGATGTCGCGGCGCTGGATCCGCAAGAATGGTTCAAGCTGGATGTCAGGGAAGAGGAAGAGCTGGCTGTTGGGTCTCTTGCAAACGCCCACAATATCCCGCTGGGGTTTCTCCGAAGCCGTTTGGCAGAATTGCCGGAGGAAAAGAAGATTCTGGTGAATTGCGCGAGCGGACAGCGCTCCTATTTTGCGACCAGGATGTTGCGTCAGAAGGGTTTTGATGCCTACAACCTTTCTGGAGGATACAAAACGTACGCGTTAGGGGCTGCGGAAAAAATTGAACCGAAGCTGATGGAGGTTAAACCCATGGTAAATATGGAAAATGAGGAAGCGAAAATTGTGGAACCAGGCAGCCAATACCAATTGGACGCGTGTGGATTGCAGTGCCCTGGACCAATCCTGAAACTTTACACGAAAGTCAAAGAAATGAATGATGGCGATCAGGTTACAGTGAAAGCTACCGATTTAGGCTTTGCGCGGGATGTGGAAGCGTGGACGAAATCCACGGGCAACCGGCTGATTTCGCTTGAGACCAAAACCGGGGAGATTAAAGCGGTTGTGCAGAAGGGAACCGGAGAAGTAGCCGCCGTTAGCGAGGAGAAATCTCAGAAACACACCAAGGGTGAGGACCTCACGATGGTTGTTTTCTCGGGGGATCTTGATAAGGCGATCGCCGCGTTCATTATTGCCAATGGGTTTGCTTCCATGGGTCAACACGCAACCTTATTCTTCACCTTCTGGGGCCTGAATATTTTGAAAAAGCCCAAAGCTCCTGCCCTGAAGAAAGATTTCATGTCGAAGATGTTCGGTTGGATGCTGCCAAGAGGGGCAAATAAGCTGAAGATTTCGAAGATGAACATGGCTGGGGCTGGAACGGCGATGATTAAGGGCCTCATGAAAAAGAAAAACGTCGATTCTCTGCCTGAAATGATCAGAATAGCTCAGGAACAGGGCGTCAAACTGCTGGCTTGTCAGATGTCAATGGATCTGATGGGAATCAGCCAGGAGGAGCTCATCGATGGTGTTGAGTTGGCGGGTGTGGCAACCATGGCAGCTGCGGCAAGCAATTCAAATACGCACTACTTCATCTAAAAATACCAACAACGGTAAGAAGAAAAAGACCCCAACTCGGGGTCTTTTTCTATTCTGTTATGGTTTGATCAGGTTTGGGGGAATCCGAAATGTTGTTCAGGATTACCTTCGGGGGGCGTCTTCCACCCGAGCCATCAGGATGGCGGCAATTGCGATAAAAACCGCCGAAACGACGAACATGACCAGGTAGCTATATTCTTCAACGAGGAAACCTGCCACTACTGGAGCAATCAGCAAGAAGGAGCCTGTCAGCGTGCGGCCCATACCAAGGTAGGTGGGTCTGAGAGAATCTTCCCCCAGCTCCATAATCAGCATGCTGTCTCCAACGCCAACACCGGATTGATAGATACCAAACAAGGCAAATACCAGGTAATACAACCAGACACTCTTGCTGATGATCGCCACTATCAAAGCGGTAAACCAGCAGATGAAGGAAAGAACCATGATTTTCTTCGGACCGATGCGGTCGCCAACCGCACCCCAAAACGCGTAACCTAAAACACCGCTGGCAAGAATTACACCGGTAAAGACTGCTGCCTGCTCGTCCCGAAGGCTGAAAGCTTTGATTGCATAAACCGCGATAAACGCGGTTGCCATGTTTCCGATGAATGAGATGGACCGCGAAACCAGATAGAGGCGGAAATTCCCATCTTTTTTCAGGATTTGCCCGAACATGCTCATGTCGATGGCGGGTTTTTTCGTCTGAGGTTGGGGATTATCCAAGGCGGGGGATGGTGTCTGTTCGGGCTCAGGTTCGCGATTCTGGGCGTAACAGGCAAAAGAGATCCATTGGATTACAACCGCGATAGCGAAACCGAGCGCGTAGTTGAAAGGATAGCTCAAGTTTGCGAGGATGATCCCACTGATCACAGAGCCAAGGATCCCGGCTGCCTGTCCAAAAACGCGCGAAAAACCAAAGAAACGCGCCCGGTGGCTGAGAGGAATGACCCGTGCCATAACCTCCTGCCAGGGTAGGGCGGACAATCCGCCAGCTACACCGCGCCAGGACATAATCAGGATGAGGAGGATCAGGGCAACAGGTTTGCCTACGCGAGGAACAGCAAGCGCCAGGATAGCAAAGAAAAGGTACGGGAGACGTTCAAGAAAACCCAACCGAATCGAGAGCGGCAGGATCTTCGGTGTGCGGTTGACGCGGGAAGCGATAAACATCTGGGGCAGGAACCAGCCGGCATTAACGATGGCTGGCATCAGACCAATGATGAAAGGATTATCTGTGAGGGTGGCTGCGAAGACCGGCATGATGGTGTTGATATTCCAAAAGCTGTCAGCCATGAAAAAGAAGCTAATGTCCAGTGTGTTGACAATGACATTATGCCGGAAATTCCGCGCGACAGATGATGGAACATTGTCCTCGGGACGGATGCGGAACAAGTTAGAAAGGAGATAGCGAATGCGAGTGATCATAGGAGTTAGTATGGTAGATTATAAAATGAAACGCGCAATTGTAACCCTTTCGGTGGCAGTTTGTAAAAAGCAACTTCCTTTTAAACCGAATAGTTACCTGTTTTCAACAGTCACCTCATCAAGAAGAAGCAAAACATGCTGCCAAACAGTTTCAAATTCGAGGTTATTCTTTGTTACCAAATAACCAAGCCGACGTTCCCAATCTAATTCAAATGCAGAACGTCTTATTTTAAGATTATTTACATCAATCCCTTTCATGGTTAATCCCTTTATCTCAAACTTCCTGGGCAAGATCTGTTTCACCGCATTAACGTCGATGCCAGTTGAGATTAGGTTGTAAATGTCATAGAGATCCCTTGAAACAGCAAACCTACGCTGACCACCTACCGCGCGGATTTTTTCAGCGATTACTTCTTCCAGGCTATAGCACGGCAAGTTGATATCAGCAAAACTTGCTTGATCTGAGTAGCTGTGTATGATTTGTTTTTCATTTACGGGTAACAAGATTACTTCAGCGCGGGTAATATCCAGCTTGACCGTTCTCGGCGATCCACCCCAACGCAGAGGACCGCGATAATAAATTCGCGCCTGATAAGACTCGTTTCCATATTCATCATCCACAACCTCAAAGTGGATCGGTTGAACGTGAAAATCAGGACCATCGTAATTGCTAACCCAATCAACACTTTTCTTAACCCAATCTTCGATATCAGCACGTGACAGATACTTTGTAGCAGTAAAATCGAGGTCCTCTGAAAATCGGTAATCATGAAAGTAACACTTTCGCAAACATGTACCCCCCTTAAATAACAAACCACCTAATGAAGTGCTTGTTTTTCGCATACCCAACAAGAACCATCCAAGGCTGTAATCCAAGTCGACTACCATCGGATCAACTCTTGTTGTCGCTGAGATCCGACGAATTTCAGCCTCACTTATCATTCATTACTCCACTTGCTATTCCAGGGTTTCAACTGGAACATTGATCTGAAGCCTCCAACGGGTAACGACTGGTCCCGATTGTCCTGAACCGGGCTCTAATTGGCTAATACCTTTAGAGATCATTGTTTGCCAGTGGTTTATGGTCGAAACGCGATCAGGGATTGGTAAAGAAAGAGTTTCAACTAAATACCCAATTCGTTTAACTACCGCGCCGCCACCCCATTGGACCAAATATCGGTCCAGTTTTTCCCAGTCAACGGAATTTACCGAAGACTTCATCGCTTCCGCTAATTGAATAATCCCTCCACTCAAATCTGGCCGACTCGCCGCATCAATGATGGTTTTTTCACGATCAGTCACCATAATTGGCAAAGCTTCAATATTTCGGATACTAATTCCAAAAAAATAGCGTTCCGCTACACTGATAAACTGGAATCTGACACCTTGGATCACAAGGGGTCTCTTCCTTTTGGTTGTCTGAATAAATTCAACACGAGGGATTTGCTCCGTCATATTCCAAAACCGAAGAGCTGACCAATACGCAACAGCACCTGGTGATATCAGACTGGAAGCCAATACCATTGCATTCTCTGACCAGAGTCGTTCGGGCCCAGCTTCCAGTGGAATAATCATATATAAACCGCGTTCCAGGCGCTGAAGCCATCCTTTTCGAACAAGCCTGCCAAGTGAGTTTGTTGCGGCTACCTTAGACTGCCAATAATCAGTAGCCTGTTGGTAAGTGAAAACCCTTTTTCCTGAGGAGGAAAATGTAGTTAGAAATTCGGTTTCTTGTTTACTGAGTGACATAATAATTAGTGTACCATAACCTTCAGATATTGATGATTAGATTACATAAAATATTATACCCACAAATAGTAACAATGCAACCCATGGAAAACCGAATCGGGGCTGTTGAAGAAGAAGCATCCACATCAACAGGAAAATACCTGATGAATCCAAAGAGTCCGCCTTAGGTGCAATTGATATGGTTTAATGTTTTTAGTATTGGGGGGGAGTTGTGATTTAGGGATTAAATTCGATGATTATTTGTCCTCGTCACCTTCCTGGCGCCACAGGCATGCGCCACTCAGGTAAACCCCGAATCGTGAGTTGGACCGAAACTAAGCTATTTCCTGTCGCACAATAAGGTGGCAAACAGTATTCGGAAGACTGGATGCCCCATTCCTCATGTTGTAGCTGGTTTCGCCATTGACATTCGGATATTTATTTGCTATCCTATTATTAATCATTACTAACGCGCGTTAATAGTTGCTGAGGAAACTAATGAGCAGGAGAGTTACCAGTCAGGATGTTGCAGATCTGGCAGGAGTATCGCGAACTACTGTCTCTTTTGTGCTGAATAACGTCCACCGCTTTTCAATCCGACCCGAGACGGCAGACAAGGTCCGCCTGGCTGCTAAGGAACTGGGTTACTACCCTAACGCGTCCGCCAAAGCCCTTGCTTCCAATCAGACAAAGAATGTCGGTCTTATCCTGACCCGCAGCCCCGAATATATCGCCGCGGATCCGTTTCTGCCCCAAATCTTAAGCGGTACGCTGGATGTGGTGAAGCAACACTCACTGAGTTTGTTGGTAGAGTGGGTTGAGCCCGGAGAGCAGTTGGAAACTTACCTCGAGCTGACCCGCGCGCACCATATTGACGGGATGATTTTGATGACGCCCCGCACCGACGATACCGGGATTAGAGCTTTGGAAGAAGCTGACATTCCTGTGGTGGTCATGGGGTACATCCCGGATTGCACGCTCCATTCCGTGGATGTGGATAACTTCAGCGCGGCTCGGACGGCTGTGGAGCACCTTGTCAGCCTGGGGCATCGGCAAATTGCCTGCATCACCAATGCGGCTTTGCCGTATACGTCTGCCGCCCAGCGCTTGAGCGGGTATCGTCAGGCGCTCGAAGATGGCGGCATCCCTTATGACCCTGCGTTAGTACGTGAGGGTGACTTTGAAGGCAAAAGCGGATACTCGCAGATGAAAACCCTGCTTGAATCGGGCAAGAAGTTCAGCGCGGCATTCGTCGCCAGCGACGCGGTCGCCCTCGGGGCGTACACTGCCATTCGTGAAGCCGGACTGATCATTCCTGACGACATTTCGATTGTTGGGTTTGATGATCTCCCGTTATCATCCCTGATTACACCCTCATTAACCACCGTTCGCATGCCCGCCCGGGAAATTGCTCAGGCGTCATGTTTTCTTTTGATGCGCCTGATGAAATGGGAACTTCCGGAGAACCGGATGGTTTCCCTTCCTACTGAGCTAATAATTCGGGAATCAACCCGGAAATTAGAAAATTGATGAGTGCTTACGTATGTGTCAAAAAGATTTTTCAGTCCGTTTCAAATTCGAGAGGAGAATAAAATGAAACAAAATCGTATCCCACTGACTCTATTAGCAATCTTGCTAGTATCTGCTCTAATCCTTGGCGCCTGCCAACAACAGGTTGCCCCAACACAGGCGACTGAACCTCCAGCTCAGCCCACCGGCGATATCGACTGCACTGGTGTGACCTCTGGTGATACTGTTTCCATGTTGTATCAATGGTCCGGCGAAGAAGAAGCCAAACTGACGACCATCTTAGCCCCATGGACGGAAGCCTGCGGCGTGACCGTGACCCCCGAATCATCTCGTGATCAGGCTCTGCTGGACACTCGTGTTCAGGCAGGCACTCCACCAGATGTCGCTTTCTGGAATGTGACCCAACTTTCTCAATACAAAGACAAGCTGGTTGACATGACCACCCTTGGCGCAAACGCAGCCAACTACGCTGGTTATTGGGGCGAAATTGGCACCATTGATGGACGCTGGCTAGGCCTGCCGGTTAAGGCGGATGTTAAAACCCTGATTTGGTACAGCCCCGCCAACTTTAAGGCGGCTGGCTATGTTGTTCCAACTACTTGGGAAGAACTTGATGCCCTCGTTGAGAAGATGGTTGCTGATGGTAACGTGCCGTGGTCTTTGGGCATGGAATCTGGCGATGCCACTGGTTGGACCGGTACCGACTTTATCCAGGACATTCTGCTTGTTCAACAAGGTCCTGAATATGTTTCCAGTATCATCTCTGGCGAAATCTCCTATAACGATGCTGGCGTAAAAGAAGCTTATGAGACTTACGGCAAATGGGCAAAAGACCCCAAGTATACAGTAGCCGGCGCTGAAGGCACACTTTCCACTGGCTTCAACGATGCCATCCTGAAGGTCTTCGCGGATGACCCCGAAGCTTACATGGTGAAACAGTCTGGTTTCGCGAGCGGTACCATCCTGGGAACGTATCCCGATAAAGTTTATGGTGAGGATTATGACTTCTTTGGCGTCCCCGGCGCAAAAGGTCTGCAGGGTGGTTCCGACTGGTTGATGGTCTTCAATGACACGCCGGCAGTGCGCTCTCTGATCAAGTATCTTTCTTCAGACAAGGGCGGCCAGGCATGGGCTCAGGCTGGTTTTGATCTGACCCCAAACGCAGCTGGCAACGCTTCCTATTCTTCTTCAGAAGCAATCAAGAAGGCTGAGCTGCTCTCCAGCGCGACTGGTTTCACCCCCGATATCGGCGACTCGATCCCTGGCGGTTTTGGCAGTGCTGAATTCAGCGGCATCACCGACTATGTGAACGGCGGCGACCTCGATACCATCTTGAGTGCCATCGCGGCGGCTCAAGCTGACGCAATGACCAATTAATTGGGCTTGAATTGGAGGCGCCGATAAGGCGCCTCCTCTCTTAATTATTTGGGGAGGTAACATGTCACGAGCAACTGTTGCACCCGTCATGAGGCAAAGCAGAGGGACACCCTGGCTTTATTTACTCCCCGCGCTAATTATCATGACGGTTTTTATTCTCTACCCAATGATCAACACCGTAGGGTTGAGCTTTCGGAATGCGGATGGCACGGCGTCTGCCGCGTCAACCTGCCGCGAAGGTCAACCTTGCTGGGGTGCATGGGAAAACTATCGCTACGCGCTTACAAACGAATTGGACACCGGAAACGCATCAACCTTGCTGGAGAGTTTTTGGGTATCCTCCTACGGCAACACCATCAAGTGGCTGTTGGTCATGGTGATCGGTACGGTAGGCATTGGATTGGTATTCTCTGTGCTTGTCGACCGCATTAAAAAGGAAGCCCTGGCAAAGTCCATCATTTTTATGCCGATGGCCATTTCGTTCGTTGGAGCAGGAGTGATCTGGAAGTTTGTTTATAACTACGGTACTTCTCAGGTGCAGATCGGAATTTTGAACGCCGCAATAACCAAATTGGGCTTAGAGCCAGTGGCGTGGCTTTCGAAAATTCCCATCAATACGCTCATGCTAATCATTGTTGGCATCTGGATGTGGACCGGATTCTGCATGACCATGTTGTCTTCTGCAATCAAAGCCATTCCAGAAGAAATCATTGAAGCATCACGAATAGACGGCGCGAGTAATTTCAATATTTTTACCCGAATCCAGGTTCCAATCATCGCGCCGACGATTGTGGTTGTTGTTACAACCATGGTGATCAACGTGTTGAAGCTATTTGATATTGTCTACGTGATGACAGGCGGTAACTTTAAAACCAACGTCATAGCCACCCGCATGTATACCGAGATGTATACCAATGCCCAATACGGTAGGGGTACCGCGATTGCCGTGATCCTGATTTTGCTCATTGTGCCCTTTATCGTTATGAATATCCGCCGCTTTACCAAACAGGAGGCGATGCGATGACCACGCTTTCACTTTCAAGACGACTTCCAAAGCGCCACAATAAGCGCGAAGGCAGCAATGTTGGAACTGGCATTGGGATCGCGATCATCTTGTTTATCTGGCTGATTCCCACGATCGGTCTTTTGGTCACATCCTTCAGACCCGTTAGTCTTATCAACACCACCGGTTGGTGGACCGCGCTTGACGTCAACAATGGACCGGCAAGCTCTCAATACCCGGACCCAAACGCGGGTTATGTCGAGAAACTAAGCTCCCGCTTTACCATCAACAACTACGTGGACGCTCTGACAGGGTATCGGGGGACCAGTACGTATCTGGATGCCTGTGCCAGCGGCACCAAGCCATTAGGGATGAACTGCAACCTTTCCGACCTGCTGAATCCGCGGGGTATGGGACGCGCCTTCATTAATAGTGTCATCGTAACAATCCCATCGACGATCTTTCCGATTGTGATTGCCCTGTTTGCGTCCTACGCCTTCGCTTGGATGGACTTTAAAGGAAGGTATGCCATTTTTGCGGTTTTGGTTGGGCTGCAGGTTGTGCCGATCCAAATGACGCTTGTGCCTATGCTGCGTATGTTTGCGGGGATGGGGATCAATGGAACCTTCCCTGCGGTTTGGCTTTTCCACACCGGATTCGGTCTGCCTTACGCGATCTATATGCTGCGCAACGCGATGAGCTCACTACCAAAAGACCTGTTTGAGTCAGCTTATCTTGACGGGGCGAACCACTGGCAGGTTTTTCGCAAAATCGTTTTTCCACTGGTCACCCCGGCGATTGCTTCGCTGGCAATTTATCAGTTCCTATGGGTCTGGAACGATTTGTTGGTCTCGCTGGTCTTTCTGGGAGGCAGTAAGCCCGTGATGACGTATCAGATCAGCAATATGGTCACCTCGTTGGGTGCCGGTTGGCACCTGTTGACCGCGGCGGCGTTCCTTTCCATGCTGCTGCCGATGATCGTCTTTTTCGCGCTGCAGAAATATTTCGTACGCGGGATGATGGCTGGGGCTGTTAAAGGATAACAAACCCGCCAGAATAGGGTATGTACACATTTGCCACTCCGTTTTTCAGGTGGGGACCGTGGTGTGTACAATTACGTCGATTGAATGAAGAGGTAAATAATGTCAGATAAATCAACATGGTATAAAGATGCCATTTTTATGGAGCTCAACACCCGCGCATATAAGGATTCGAATGCCGATGGCTGGGGAGATTTACCTGGTTTAACTTCTAAGCTCGACTATATTAATAGCTTAGGCGTGGATGCAATCTGGCTCCTGCCGATCATGCCTTCTCCGCTGCGTGATGACGGCTATGATGTAAGTAATTTTTGTGACATTTTTCCGGCTTATGGCAACCTCGAAGACTTTAGAGAACTGATCACCCAAGCTCATAAACGCGATTTGAAGATAATCGTGGAGATTATTCCGAACCATACCTCTGATCAGCACTATTGGTTTCAGGCATCGCGTGATCCGCAACATCCGGAACACGCCCGATATCGCGACTGGTATGTCTGGTCAGATACTGATCAAAAATACAAAGACGCAAGGATTATTTTTACAGACACCGAAACCTCCAACTGGACTTTTGACCCGTTGCGGGGGCAGTATTTCTGGCATCGGTTTTTCTCGACACAACCAGACCTCAATTTTGACAATCAGGAAGTTCAGCAGGCAATTCTGGATGTGGTGAAATTCTGGATTGATCAAGGGGCGGACGGACTTCGCGTAGACGCCCCGCCGTACCTTTTCGAACGGGAAGGGACAAACTGCGAGAATTTACCCGAAACCCACGCTTTTCTAAAACGCATGCGCAAATTTGTGGATGATTACAGCCCTGAAACGCTGCTAATCAGCGAAGCTAACCAGTGGCCTGAGGAGGTAATTGAATACTTCGGCAATGGCGATGAAATGCACATGAATTTCCACTTTCCGCTAATGCCGCGGCTCTATATGGCGCTGGCAAAAGCGAATCGCACGCCGATTGAGGAGGTGCTGGCACGCACGCCAATGCTGCCTGAAGGCTGTCAGTGGGGGAGTTTCTTGCGCTGTCATGATGAACTGACGCTTGAAATGGTCACACCGGAAGAACGCCAGTGGATGTGGGAATTTTATGCTCCTGACCCCAAACAGAGGATCAACATGGGAATCCGCCGAAGACTGGCGCCATTACTGGGAAATGACCAACGAAAAATCCTGTTAATGCACTCCATGCTGCTGACGATGGTGGGGTCACCTTTCCTATACTATGGAGATGAAATTGGCATGGGTGACAATGTGGACCTTTTTGATCGAAATGGTGTTCGCACACCGATGCAATGGGATGAATCGCCAAATGCGGGTTTTTCTAATGCAGATCCCGAACTGCTTTACGCGCCGGTGATCAAGGATGAGGTTTACGGCTACCAGAAGGTAAACGTGGCGGCACAAGAAAATGACCCGAACTCTCTGCTTAACCAACTGCGGCATATGATCCAGGTCCGAAAAGGGCAGGCAATCTTCGGCAGAGGTGACTTCGCCTGGAAGGCATTCAATTTTGACTCCAAGTCGGTTGCGGCATACCAGCGAGCGTGGCAAGGCGAACGTGTGGTTGTTCTAAACAACCTGAGCGGCGAAGAGGTGAGTGGTTGGATACCAGAGACTGTCAGGAGTTTTCAGGACCTGCTGAGCGGAGCAATCGTGCTGCCGGGAGATTACACACTACCGCCATATGGGTACGTTTGGTTGAGACCAGTAGGTGAGAATACGGATAACCTGCCGGGTGGTCCGAACGCAAAACAGCCCGGCTACCTGGGCTCGGACAAACAGTAACGGCATTGGTGATACGTTGAACATCCGGGCAGAATCTCTTGACCAAAAGGTGCGAAAATGTTAAGCTTGTCTTATGACAACTCTCTCAATCACAACTGACTTTGGTAACTTAAACGGCTTTGTCGGCACGATGAAAGGCGTAATATGGAACATTGCCCCTGACGTCAACATCGCGGACATCAGCCATGAAATCCCCGCCCAGGATATTCGGACGGGGGCAATCGCCCTCTGGCGATCCTCAGCATATTTTCCTGTGGATTCGGTACACGTTGCCGTGATTGACCCCGGCGTGGGAACCAAACGGCGGGCAATCGCGGCGAAACTCGGTGATCAGTATTATGTTATGCCGGATAACGGTTTGATCACGCCCATGCTCGAAGATGCTGAAGCCGCTGGTAAGGAAGTTCGCATCGTTCACCTGGATAAACCTGAATACTGGCTGTCCCAGGTGTATACGACTTTCCACGGGCGCGATATCTTTGCGCCTGTTGGCGCGCATCTGGCAGCCGGCGTGCCGCTGGAGAAACTTGGAACAGTAATCACCGATCCGGTGCGTTTGCCCTTGCCCAAGCCAGTTAAGACGGATGATGGAATTGAGGGGAGCATCGTTGTTATTGACGTCTTTGGCAATTGCTCGACAAATGTCCGTGTTTCTGACGTGCCGAAGCTTGAAAGCGCCGTACTCTATATTGGCGGGCAAGTCATCCGCGGCATCCTGCCTTCTTATGGACACGCTAAAGTTGGCGACCTTGTTGCCGTAACCGACAGCGAAGGCTTCGTTGAGGTTGCTGTCGTAAACGGCAGTGCGGCAAAGACGTATAACATCCGGCTGGATGACAAGGCAAGGATCAGCTTTGATGCCTGACCTGCAGCCTCTGCCGCTCGTTATTCGGAACTTAGGATTCCGCTATAACTCACGGAGGACACCAGCGATTGAGGATATCAACCTCACCCTGGAACCCGGGCAGGTGGTCTTGCTGGCGGGGTCTTCAGGTTGCGGCAAGACGACCTTGATGCGCTGCGTGAACGGACTCATCCCACACACCTATCACGGCTTTATGCAGGGCGAGATAGACCTATATGGAAAGTCTGTCAAGGGCATGGGACTCTCGGATATCTCGAGACACGTAGGCACCCTGCTCCAGGATCCGGAACGTCAAATATTAGGCACCTATGTAATCAACGAGGTCTGCTTTGGTCTCGAGTCACAAGGGATGCCTCGCGAAGAGATGATCCCAATAGCTGAAAAAGCCCTGGACAGGCTGCACATTTTGCACCTGAGGGACAAAGAAACGCATTCGACCTCTGGCGGTGAAAAACAGAAGGTTGCCTTGGCGGGTGTGTTGGCAATGGAACCGAGCATTTTACTTTTGGATGAACCCCTGGCATCGCTGGATCCAGCATCCGCGAGGGAAGCCCTGCGGGCATTCCGGGAATTGGCGGATGAGGGATTGTCGATACTCCTTGTGGAACACCGGGTTGAGGATGTTTTGCAGATCAATCCGGAAAAGGTTATCTATATGGATAACGGGCATATCACTTACGAAGGAGATGTTGCCGGGTTGTTGGAAACTGCCGATTACACCCGCATCAAGCTCCCGGCTCCAACTGTTATGAGACGGGCTAAATCGGCGCCACAAAAAGAAAGCCGGTTGGCTGTGCCGACCCTGGACCCTTCGAGTGAGCCGCTTGTTTCGTTTCAGGATGTCAGTTTTCAATATAGCCCCGCAAGCCCTGAGGTTTTGCACGGGGTCAATCTTGATGTGCGTTCCGGTGAGGTGATCGCGATCCTTGGGCATAATGGTTCGGGCAAGACCACGACCGTTAAGCAGGCGTTGGGGCTGCTAAAACCCACCAGCGGGAGAGTTCTGCTTGAGGGAGTGGAAACCAGTAAGATCACCATCGCGAACGCAGCCAAAACCATCGGGTATGTCTTCCAGAGCCCGACCCAGATGTTGTTCGCCCCGACCGTAAGGGAAGAGCTGGCGTTTGGTCCAGAGAACCTGGGGATGGGCAAGGAAGATGTGCAGAAGAATGTGGATTGGGCGATTGAGACGGTTCACCTTGAAAATGAACTGCCAATGCCCCCACTGGCGCTTTCATTTGGACAACAAAAACGCGTGTCGATTGCTTCGGTGCTCTCCATGAAGTCGCGCATTTTAATGATGGATGAACCTACGGCGGGTCAGGATTATTGGAACTATCAGTCCTTTATGGACACCATTTTACAGACTCCTGGGTTTGATGCCATTTTATTCATCACCCACGATCTGGACCTGGCATTAACCTATGCCAACCGGGTGGTGGTGCTTTTTGGTGGGAGGGTGGTCGCGGACGGCCGACCGCATGAGGTGTTTGCGGATGATGAGAAGCTGCTCCAATGGCGACTGCTGCCGACCTCTCTGCTCGAACTGAACCGCGAGTTGTTCCCACGAACTGGTCAATTCCTGCGGGCTGAAACTTTATGCCAGCTTTCAGGTTATTAACATATGAACCATTTATTAAGGAGGAAGTCATGTATTCAAATGAAGTAATCAAGCAAGAAAAGAAACCTCTGTGGCGTTTTGGCACAAAGGAAGTTGTGTATGCTGCTATTGGCGCCGCGCTTTATGCCGTGGTCACCTGGGCGTTCAATGTGTGGCAAATCCCCGGTGCGGGTAATGTTGGTGTTCGCCCGGCGGTGGTCATCCCTATGTTCTTCGGTATCGCTTTTGGTCCGATTGTCGGTTTCATCACCGGCTTTGTGGGCAACATCCTGGCAGATCTCCTCAGCGGCTATGGCTTCTGGGTGTGGTGGGACATCGGAAATGGAATCATGGGCTTAATACCGGGTCTGTTCTCGGTAATGCTTGTTGATTTCAAATCCTTGCGCTCAATCCTTCTGTCAGAAGTTTCGGTAGTTTTGGGTGTGCTGCTTGGAATGGGTGTGGCTGCATTTTCAGAAATGTGGGTTTCGGGGGCAGACTTGAACACGGTTCTTGTCGCCAACTTCTTACCCGCCTTCCTCACCAACGTGCTTTGGGGCTTGGTGCTGCTGCCTTTGCTGATGGTCGCATATTCTGCGATTGTCTCCCAAAGCGGTCGTTAATTTAATACATTGAGTCCAGGCGATCTAATCAATCGCCTGGACTGTATATGACCATGCTTGTTACCTGGAACTATCGCTACCGAAATAGCCTGATCGACCACGTCGATCCGCGGGCACGGCTTATCTTTTCGTTTGCCGTGTTGATAGCTGCCACCAGCACCTGGAACCCCTTGCTTTTGGCGATCATATTTTTTATATCAATCTCGTGGTACGCATCGGCTAAACTGTCCTGGCAGGACACAAAACGCGGCTGGCTGATGATCTCCATTCTGTTGTTCACTATGATTGTGGTGAATACGATTCTTACAGGAGGTGGAGCTGGCGGGGTGGTTCCGGAAGGGGGGCAGCTTGTTTGGCCCGCAGGCTTCAACTTGTTTGGGCGGCATATGACCTTTGGGCTGACCGTTGAGCGGCTGTGGTTCGCGATCGCTCAGTTGATGCGCATTTTGTCGATCTCTCTGGTTTTTATCATGATCCCGTATACCATGGATTCACGCGCGTATGGCGTGACCTTCCGCAAGCTGGGGCTGCCTGACCGGCTTGCTTATACCATGGAGCTATCGTTCCGCTTTATTCCGACCCTGGCACGCAACTTCCAGGTGACGCTGGACGCGCAAAGAGCGCGAGGCTTTGAGATGGATTCATTAAAGGGCGGCGTTTTGAACAAGATCAAACGCATCGCACCGTTAATTATCCCCGTAACGATGAACGCGATCGTATCCAGCGAAGATATCGCCAACGCGATGGACTTGCGCGGTTTTGGACAGCAGAAGCGAAGCTGGCTTTACGAACTCAAGTACCATTGGTGGGATTATGTGGTGATCGGCTTTTCCGTGGTGCTGCTGGGGGCGGTACTGTACCTGGCTTACAGGCACTCGATGCGGCTTTTTCTGGTGCCGCAGTGGTGGTATGGATTGTTCAATTGAGTATTAATAAGCCCCTCCAAAAACAAATAGTGATGGAAGGCTTATATGCTAATCAATGGTTCAAAACCCGGCTGGGATTTCCTGAGGGGTAGAATGGAAACGCGAGTATGCTGGTTTGTTTTGATTTCCCCCCGATGGGTCCAAAACCAGCGGTATTACCATTGGATGGTTTTCCCCATTAATCAGCCTGAAAAACCACAAAAAATGAAAAAGACGAATATCCTCCAAAAAATCTGCTTTGTTGTAAAATAAGATATCGCCGTTTTAAGGAGTGGAGAGGAAGCCAAAGCCAATATAACTCCCGACAGACACAATAATCAATCAAAAGGAGAAAAGATGAATAAAAGGTTATTTACGTTGGTCAGTATTATCTTAGTTTTAGGTATGTTCCTGGGAGCTTGCCAGACCACCGCACCAGCGACTGAGGTGCCTGTTGCTGTAGACTGCAAAGCTGCCTCCGCTCTCGAAGCGGAAGGTTCCTATCAGGTGCCTGCTCCAATCGAAGGCTGCTTCAACGTGGCTTTTGTGTACGTCGGTCCCCATGACGATGGTGGCTACTCACAGGCTCATGATCAGGGCCGTATGTGGGTCCAGGATAATATGGCTGGGGTCCACACTGCTTACGTTGAGAACGTGGCGGAAGGTGTTGATTCCGAGCAAGTCACCCGGTCTCTGGCACGCAAGGGCTTTGACATGATCTTCACCACCTCATTTGGCTTTATGGATGCCACTGAGACTGTTGCTGGTGAATTCCCTGAGATTGATTTTGTGCATGCTTCTGGTTATAAGTTCAACGGCACAAACTTTGGCAATCTCTTTGGCGCCATGGAAGACATGAAATATCTGGCTGGTATGCTGGCTGGTTCCCGCGCCATGATGGACGGAAATCCGCATGTCGGCTATATGGCAACTTTCCCGATCCCCGAAGAACTGCGTCTTGGTAATGGCTTTGCTCTGGGCGTTCAGGTCACATGCCCCGAATGTGTTGTTGACGTTCGCTTCATTAATACCTGGCATGATCCCACAATCGAACAAGAAGCTGCCAAGTCACTCTTTGATGCTGGTGCCCAGGTTGTTATGACCGGTGCTGACACCCCAGCTCCTGCCATTGCAGCTCCTGCCGGCAAATGGGGCATTACCTATGACTATGTGTACAACTGCACGTTGGACACCTGTCTGACCAGCATGTACTGGAATTGGGGTCCCCAATTCGCCAAGTTAATTGAAGAATCCATGAACGGCACCTTTAAGGGTGAAGCCATCTACTTCGATGGTATGGATAATGGTCTTGGCTTGCTCGGTTTCATGGAAGGCGAAGAAATGATGCCCGGTACAGCAGAACTGCCAGCAGAAGATCTGCAGCTGATCCGCGACACCATGGCTAAATTCCTGAGCGGCGAAATGGACCGCTTCAGCGTCTTCTCTGGTCCTATCACGGACAACCAGGGTAATGTGGTTCTCGCCGAAGGCGAAAGCCTCCGCCAGGTTGATCTGGACTGCTTTGCTACCAGCGACTCTGCCCCTTGCGCGGGTGGTGTGGGTATGTATTGGTGGAACCAGAACGTTACCGCTGAACTCCCCTAGCTTGAACTAATATATCTGTGAGAGATGGCTCGAAAAGAGCCATCTCTCCTATCAATAAAAAGAAACCACATGACAATTCCTGAAGAAAAAAACACAATACCTGCTGTTGAAATGCAGGATATCGTCCTGCGTTTTCCTGGCGTTTTAGCTAATGATCATGTCAATTTCACCATGTATCCCGGTGAAATCCACGCCCTTTTGGGGGAAAACGGTGCAGGCAAAAGCACTCTTATGAATGTACTCACCGGTCTCTATAAACCTCAAAGTGGCGAAGTGCGCATCCATGGTAAATTGGTTAACTTCAATTCTCCCAAAGATGCCATCGCCAATGGCATTGGCATGGTCCATCAGCATTTTATGCTGGTCGAAAATCAAACCGTGACTGAGAACATCCTCATCGGTCTCGACAATCCCCGCTTTGCCCTCAACCTCAAAAGGTATGACAAACAAGTCAGCGATCTGGCAGAACAGTTTGGCATCCACATTGACCCAACTGCCAAAATATGGCAGCTTTCGGTGGGTGAGCAGCAGCGTGTCGAAATCCTCAAAATCCTCTATCGGGGTGCAAATATTCTTATTATGGACGAGCCAACCGCCGTCCTTGCTCCCCAGGAAGCTGATGAACTCATTGCGACGCTAAAGGGGATGGCAGCCCAAGGTAAGTCCATCGCCTTTATCAGCCACAAACTCAATGAGGTGAAGCAAGTTGCCGATAAATTGACTGTCTTACGGCGTGGACGCGTCACCGCGGAGCGCATGGATTTGCAGAATTTTACACGTGAGAGCCTTGCGTCATTGATGGTCGGTCGCGAAGTGATTTTCAATCTACATAAATGTGACCAAGCCGCTGGTCCCGAGGTTTTGCGCCTCGAGGATGTTTCCGCATTAAACAACAAAAACCTGCCCGCCTTACGCAATGTGGACCTTGAGCTCCATGAAGGCGAAATCCTCGGTATCGCGGGGGTTGCAGGCAACGGACAGAGCGAATTGGTGGAAACAATCACCGGACTGCGCCCTTGTTCAGGTCGGATTTGGCTTGAGGGCAGAGACATTGCAAACAGACCGCCATCTTTCTCGATCAGCCAGGGGCTCGCCCATATCCCGGAAGATCGCATCGGGGTTGGAAGCGCGCCAAATCTTTCGCTCACCAGCAATATCATTATGAAGCGGTTCGACCAAAAGCCTGTGAGCCAAAAATGGCAATTGAATTACATGGCTGCCGATAAGCTTGCTGGTGGATTGAAAACGGAATACGACATCCAGGCACCCAGCGTACAGACACAAGCGCGCAAACTTTCGGGCGGCAATCTGCAAAAGCTGATTCTTGCCCGCGAACTCTCCAGCACGCCTCGTATGGTTGTTGCTATGCAGCCCACCCGTGGGTTGGATGTAGGCGCGATCGAAAGTGTGCAGCAATTACTGCTCAACCAGCGTGCCCAGGGCACTGCCATTCTGCTGGTTTCCGAAGATTTGGATGAGCTTCTTTCGCTTTCTGACCGAATTGCTGTTATGTATGAGGGGCAAATCGTTGGAACGGTCTGCACCGGTGAGTTTGATATCAATCAAATTGGGTTGATGATGACTGGAACGTCTCTGGGTGATCTGCCAGCAAAGACTTCCGGCGTCGGAACGTCTAATGAGCGCGCTGTTTCAGATTTTGATGGGGTCCTCGAACAGCTTCACCATCAAGACCAAGCTGCTCAGGCAGATCAAACACACCAGGCTGAACGATTTCCCGGGAGTGTCATGTTAGATGAAGACCAGACGCAAGCTGCCCCGGAGGAGATTCCGAGTCCACTTGAAGGTTCAGAACTCAACGTTAGCGAAAAAGAACGCGTCTTGCGAAAAGTTTTAGGTCAAAATTACAAACAGGGAGATGAAGAGTGAAAATTCCTTATCCCGTTTTTCTCAAACGCGCTGAAGATTACCCCAAGTGGCTGCCTGCCGCGACCTCGGTCGCTGCGGTTTTGCTTGCTTTTATTATCTCTGGCATAATCCTCAAGGCAACCGGCGCGAATCCGATTAAGGTATATTCTTACTTTATTAAAGCCTCTTTCGGATCCTGGGGTGCATTTTCTGACGTGATCGTCAAAGCTATTCCCCTGATGCTGATTGGTTTGGGCTGCAGTCTGGCTTTCCGGATGCGCCTCTGGAATATCGGCGCGGAAGGGCAGTTCTTTGTCGGAGCATTCCTGGCGACCGCAGTTGTCATGGTTCCGCTTGTAGATCTCGACACAACTCCCCGGTGGGCAGTTCTTTCGCTTATGGCTGCCTTGGGCATGTTGGGAGGCGCGATTTACGCGTTTATCGCTGGCTATCTTAAGGCGAAGCTTAACATCAACGAGATCATCATCACCCTGATGCTTAATTACATCGCCGTACTCTGGAATAACTATTGGATTTTTGGAAAATGGAGCGAGTCTGGTTTTCAGATGACGAAAGTTTTTCCAAAGAACGCCTGGTTACCCCGCCTGGCGGATTTGGCTGGTAAGTTTCCTTTCTTTTCCGGCATGACCGTTCACGCAGGGATTTTCTTTGCATTGGCGGCGGCGATCATTGTTTACCTCATCATATATCGCAGCAAATGGGGTTACAAAATCACTCTCATCGGTGACAATCCCCGCGCAGCCCGTTACGCTGGTATCAACATTACCGCCAATACCATCCTCGTATTCATGATCTCAGGCGCCCTGGCAGGGTTAGCCGGTATGACCGAGGTTAGTGGCGTTGTTCACCGCCTGCAGGAGCGGATTTCAACATCTTACGGTTTTTCGGGTGTTATCGTTGCCTGGCTTGCCAAGCTAAACCCGTTTGCCGTAATCGTTGTGTCCATTTTGTTTGGAGCGCTGCTGGTTGCAAGCCGGGAGATCCAACCATCGGGTCTTTCATTCCTCATTCAGGGCATTACCCTTTTCCTGGTTATTAGTAGTGATGTCCTCCTCAAATACGAAATCAAATGGGTTCGCCCCGCGCAGGAGACTGCCTAATGAACTGGATCGAAATTTTCCGCTCTGGCTTGTCTACCGGTACCGTTTTGCTTATTGCCGCCATTGGTGAGATCCTCACCGAGCGGTCTGGCGTCCAAAACCTCGGTGTTGAAGGTATGATGCTTGTGGGTGCGATGGCTGGCTTCAAAGTCGCCTTTCAGACTGGTAATGTCTGGCTTGGTTTGCTGGCTGCGATCGTGGCAGGCGGACTTCTAAGCCTGGCTCACGCTCTCGTCACCATCCATTTTCAGGCTGATCAAACGGTCAGTGGTCTTTCGCTTACCTTCCTCGGCACTGGTCTGGCACTGGTCTTAGGCGAGGGTCTTACCGGACAGACTGGTCCTATCGTTCCCCGCGCTACCATTCCTCTGCTCTCGAAAATCCCATACCTGGGTCCGATTGCTTTTACTAATCACAATTTGCTGGTTTATTTCGGCTATCTGCTGGTGCCCATTACCTGGTATTTTATCCACAAGACCAAACCGGGGCTCCATTTACGCGCCGTGGGGGAGAACCCTGCTGCCGCGGATACCCTTGGGGTCAACATTTACCGCACGCGGTATCTCTATACCTTTATTGGCGGATGCTTTGCCGGTTTGGCTGGAGCTGCCATTAGCGTCGCGATTGCCCCCGGTTGGTATTCCAACCTTACGGTCAATGGTCAAGGCTGGATTGCTGTCGCGTTGGTTATCTTTGCCCATTGGGACCCCTGGCGGGCTGCTTTGGGCGGATATCTGTTTGGTGTGCTGCGCCGCTTCTCTCTTGACCTGCAAGGACCGCGCATGTTGTTCGGAATTGCAAATCCATTTTTCTTCAACACTAATTTAGTTTTCTTTTTACAGATGGCGCCATATATTCTGACGATCATCGCCCTGATTTGGGGCAGTTCTTCGGCACGCAAAAAGCGTATTGGCGCGCCGGCTGCATTGGGCAATCCTTACCAACGCGGCGAAAGAGGCTTGTAGCCTTCAGTTTGCTTCCGCTTATTGGCTTTAGTTCCAAGCCGGGTTGATCGCTTCAATCCGGCTTTTCTTTTAGTGATGCAATCTATAACGCGTGGGTCTGAAGCCATATCGCCAATTGTTTTATTCCTGGCTGGGCGGGTTCAAGAAACCAACAGCGTTTAAAACATCGACCTTGAAACGAATGTGAGGATATTTAAACCTGGTGGGTGATAAAATTGATTTCTGATGACTCATCAAAACCAAATCATATTGAGTCAGCTCACCCCACCGGCGCAGAAAAGCACGATTTTAGAACGCCCGCGGGTGATTCAGCTGTTGCAACAGTGCCTGGACTATCCATTAACTACTTTGGTGACTGAAACAGGCTATGGCAAGACGACTTCGGCGTTGGGTCTGATTAAATCTCTCAAACTCCCGTTTTTCTGGTTTACCGTTTCACGAAACGAACGCGATCCTCGCCTTTTCCTAACGTATCTATGCTCAGCCTTCAATCAGCAAGGATACAAAATCGGTTTACCGGCACTGCGAGTGTTGGAGAACAGCGATGTTGATCTGCAGGAGTGTCTGATCATGCTGGAAAACTCCATCACTTCCTCATTGGATGAGGAAGCTTTGTTTGTAGTGGATGATTTCCAGAGCCTGAACGAATCGGATGAGATATTGAGGACGATGAACTGGTTTATCGACCACCTGCCCGCCAATCTACATCTGGTTATTCTTAGTCGGACCATGCCTGAATTCCCATCGATTAACAATTGGCGGGTTAGGGGCAAGCTGTTGGAAATTGATAAGGATTCACTCAGCTTTTCAGCTGATGAAACCGACCAGCTTTATCGGTCCACCTATCACCTGGACCTGCCCAGGGAAGATCTAACCAGGCTGCACCAGCGTACTGAGGGTTGGGCGATTGGGCTACAGGTGGTTTGGCAATCGATCAAAGCCATGCCAAACATGCCGTTGGAAAGCCTGCTTGAAGAAGAAAGCGAAGCAAGCGGAAGTTCGTTGGGGAACCTGTTTGCATACCTCGCCGATGAGGTGTTGGATATGCAGTCGGAGGATACGCAGGATTTTCTGATTCAAACTTCGATACTGCAATTTTTGGATAGTGACACGTGCGATTTCTTGCTCGATCGCCAAAACAGCGCGGAAACGCTGAATGATCTGTATCGTTCCGGCTTGTTTATTGAACAAATGAAACCGGATGTCTTCCGTTATCATCATATTTTCCGGGAGTTTCTGCTAAGCCGGCTTTCAAAAAATGAAGAGTTGAAAAAAGGACTGCATCGGAAGCTGGCGAGTTATTTTAGCGCGCATCATTATTGGGAACAAGCGATCTCGCACCTGATAAGCGCCGGAGATTATTCCAGGTTGAAACAGGTGTTGGATGAGGTCGCCGAACGCCTACTGCAATCCGGGCTAAAGCAAAGCATCCGCTATTGGTTGGGGAAACTCCCACCGGAAGAAATGAGCCAATATCCTTATGGAAACTACCTTTTGGGGGAGGTTGAAAGGATTGAAGCGAATTTCGATTTGGCGCTTGAGGCGTACCGCACGGCGCAGCGCCTCTATCAAAATCTAGGCAACGATTGGGGGGTGAGTATGGCGCTGCGTGGACAGGCTCAGGTATACCTGGACACTCTGCGTCCGGTAAATGCTGAACAACTGCTGGCAAAGGCGTTGAATTTATTGGACCAGGCGGAGTATCCCCTGGAGGTTTCGGGTTTGTTGACGCAGATTGCGGAAAATCAGGTGAACCAAGGGGCTATGCTTGAGGCAGAGAAGAACTTGCAGAAGGCGCGTGAGCTTTCTCCGATGTACGCGGAAATGCAGGCGTTTACCGAGGCGCGATTGCTTCTGCGGACAGGTCGGCTGGATGAGGGGCTGGACTTGTTGGCAAGGCTTGACCCAGGAACCTCCAACCAGAGAATGGCACGTCCGCAACGGTTTCACCGCGAAGCCACTCTCCTGTTGTCGCTTTACTACTCCCTTCAAGGGGAATACGAAAGCGCGCGGCAGTATGCCGACAAGGGGCTTCAGGTGTCGCGTCAGTTGCAGGCAAAATATGTTGAGGCGGTTGCCAGGATTCGATTGGGTCATGCGTTACAGCTGGACCTTAGTGAAGGGCTGGACGCGCAAGGGGTCCTGGAAATACGGAAGTTGTACGAGTTCGCGATTGAGAATGTTGACATCGTGCGAATCCATGTTGAGCCGCTCTGGGGATTGTGCCGGTTGGTCGGTTACGCGGGTAACCTGGAAGAGGCAAAACGAATCGGGGACAATGCCCTGGTGATTGCCGCCAATGCCGGGGATGAATGGATTGGGTTGTTAGTGAGGATTTCGCTCGGTGCGGCTCTGGCGATGGGGAACGCGTATGAAGCGGCAAGCAGCATCCTATCCGTGGCGGATTCACTGGCAAAAAAGTTGAATGATACTCTGGCAAGCACAGCAGCTTATCTATGGGAAGCGTACACAGCGGACAAACAAGGCTACAAAAGTTCGGCATTGTTGTTCCTTGAACAGGGACTGGAACAGATACAGAAATATCAGTATCAATTCCTTCTTAATAAAGGCACCTTACTCGGTCCGGACGATCCATTTACCTTCTATCCGTTGATGCTTCTTGCTCGGGAGAACGGGCTGCAACCCGAATTATTAAGCCAAATCCTGAGCGATTTACCCGCAAGCATCGGAAAATACCATCCCGGTTATACGTTGAGTCTGAATCTTTTTGGCGGTTTTGAGGCAAGGAAAGGCAAACACCTGATCCCCGCGGAAAACTGGAAGCGTGATAAAGCCCGCCAGATGTTACAGGCTCTGGCTTGCAATCTGGGCAGGGGGATGAGTAAAGAGCAATTAGCTTTGCTTTTCTGGCCAGATGCCGATGAGTTAACCGCTGCCAATAACTTCAAAGTTACACTAAGCGCTCTGAATCAGACGCTCGAACCTGACCGCCCTTCCAAGGAAGCCGCGCAATTTGTCGTTCGAATTGGCGATCATTACCAGTTGAACCAACAAATGAAGATAAAACTGGACACCACTCAGTTCGAGAAATTAGCCTTAAGCCTGCAGTTGGAAGATAATGAACACGCACTGACAATTTACAAGGGGAAACTGCTGGAAGGCGAGCCGCTGCAGGAAGATTTTATGCCCGAAGTACAGTATTACCACCGCCTTTACCTTGACTGCCTGGGTAAAGTGATTGAGGCAGCCATTGCGGATAGAGACTTTGGCAAAGGATTAGAGCTAAGCAATCGCCTGGTCAGGCAGGAGCCGCTGCTTGAAGTGGGGTACCAATATCAGATGCGGATCTATCATGCTCTGGGAAATGCCAGTATGGTTCGCAAAGTCTACAATCAGGCTGTGGATGTTTGCCGAAAAGTTTATGGCATGGAATCGGATGCTCTGCTCGCCTTTTACCGTCAACTTACTGGCTAAAAGTAATCCCATTTTCGAAGTCGATTGCACCATAATTGTGAATATTCAACAAAGATGCTGGTGAATTTGTTACCGATTTGTAACCTTGATCCCGTAAACTACTGATACTGGGAATTTCTGTAATCATTTTCTGTAATAACTGAATAAAGGAGACTGGAATGCGTTTGCAAGATAAAGTTTGTATCATCACAGGTGGAGCTGCCGGGATCGGAAAAGCGACCGCAGTGAAATTTGCCGCAGAAGGCGCGAAAGTCGTTATTTGCGATGTCAATGAAGAAGCTGGCAATGCATTAGCCGCTGAGCTTGGCAATGACGCCAGTTTTTGGAAGGTCAATGTTGTCAATCGTCAGGAAGTCCAGGAATGGATTGACGCGGTTGCTGCAAAGTACGGCAGGATTGATGCGTTGATCAACAACGCCGGCATCACGCGCGACAGCCAGTTTGTCAAGTTTAAGGAAGGCGAAGTGGTTGGGCAGATGAGCGACGAGGCTTTCGACGCGGTTATCGCGGTTAACCTGAAAGGCGTTTTCAACTGCACCCAGGCTGTCGTACCTTACATGATCAAGCAGGGCGGCGGCGCGGTTGTAAGTGCGTCCAGTGTGGTTGGCTTGTATGGTAATTTTGGACAGACCAACTATGCCGCGACCAAATTCGGCGTTATCGGTATGACGAAAACCTGGGCAAGAGAACTCGGTAAATATCAGATCCGTGTCAACGCTGTGGCTCCCGGATTCATCCTGACCGAAATGGTCCTGAAGATGCCCGAGAACGTGCTTGCTGGAATGGCTGCAAACGCACCTCTGAAGCGGCTTGGAAAACCAGAAGAAATCGCCAACGTGTACGCCTGGTTGGCAAGCGATGAAGCGTCTTATGTTCACGGCGCGGTTATCAGCGTGGACGGCGGAATTGTTTTGGGCACATAGTTGAACCTTCATCTCTATCGAAGAACAACTATTAAACGAAAGGAAGAAACATGGCTCGTTACGCGACAATATTAGGAACCGGGATGTACATTCCCGAAAATGAAATTACCAATGAAACTTTTGCTGGTTGGATGGGTGAGGTTAGCTCAAAACTGGCAGAAGTTGTTTTCAAGTTTGAGGCGAACAGCGGGATTAAGACCCGCTTTTATGCGCCGGATGACTGGGCTACCTCGGATCTCGCGGCGGCTGCAGGCAAAGCCGCAATTGCTGATGCGGGTCTGACGCCAGAAGATATCGATCTGGTGATCGTAGGTACAGACAGCCCTGATTACATCACACCAGCCACCTCGGTTGTAACCCAGTTTAAGCTTGGCTGTGTCAATGCCGGCACGTGGGATGTTGGCTGTGCATGCGCCTCTTTCCCAACCGCGCTGACACAAGCGGCTGGTTTGATCGCCACCAATCCCCACCTGAAGTATGTACTCGTGATCGGGGCGTACATGATGCACAAACTCTCCGACTACAAGCATGATGTCGCCGCCTTTTTCTATGGCGATGGCGCTGGCGCTGCCGTGGTTGGTGCTTCGGACAAACCTGGATTCATTTCCAGCTCGATCAAAGCGGATGGCTCATACCATAAGAACTGGGGCATTTATTCCGGGGGAACATATGAGCCTGCAACAGTTGAGAGTGTTGAAGCCGGACGCACCACTGTGAAACTGGTAACGCCTTTCCCAGCGACAGTCAACCACGAAGGCTGGCCTGCCCGTGTCCGGGAATGTGCCGCCAACGGTGGTTTTGAACTAAGCGAGATCGATCACATTATCTTCACACAGGTGAACGTGAACAGCATCAAGTTGGTTATGGATAACCTTGGTCTGCCCGTTGAGAAGGCACATTATGTGATGGATAAGTGGGGCTACATGGGCTCCGCATGCCTTCCTATTGCCTTCCATGATGCTGTGAAGCTGGGCAAGATCACTTCGGGCATGCGCGTAGTGTTCTGCGGCTCTGGCGTGGGATACAATCAGGCAGCCGCCTGCTTTATCATGCCGTAGTGGAGGTAGGGTCGTGAGCTGGCAAGAAGAGTATCAACAAAAAACCATAACAATTCCTGAGGCGATCAGTAAAGTCAGCTCAGGGATGACCCTCCAGATAGGTATTGCCGCTTCCGAGCCCGTTGGAATGTTGGATGAGCTTGCGAGACAGGCTGAACGGCTTCAGAACATTACCACATGGACATGTTTGCCGATGCGTCCCTATGACATCTTTATGAAACCTGAGATGGAAGGACGTATTTTTAATGAAAACTGGTTCTATGGCGCGCCGGATCGCGCTGTGCATAACGAAGGGCGAGTTTCGTATACGCCCAACAACTTGCACCGCGCCGGCACGGATAAACTAATTGGGCATGGCGGTCGGCTCGATATGGTGCTCGCGGTCTGCACACCTCCAAACGCAGAGGGGTTCATTTCCCTCTCCATGGGGGCGGTGGTGGAACGCGAAATGATCGACGCTGCAGACCTGGTGATTTTGGAAGTTAACGAAAATCTGCCGTGGACTGACGGGGATGTTGTTATCCCGATTTCAATGGTCGATCACTTTGTAAAATTCAACAGCCCACTTGTTCAGGTCCCGCCGGCGGAGCCAAACGAAACGGATGAGCAAATTGGGCGGCACGTGGCGGAATTTATTGAGGACGGGTGTACGGTCCAACTCGGCATTGGCGGCACACCAACCGCGCTGGCTGGCTTCATCAGTGACCGCCGCCACCTTGGGGTCCACTCTGAACTTCTTGTTGACGGTATCTATAAACTCTGGGAGGCTGGGGCGGTGGATAACAGCCGCAAAACGCTTCACCCGGGCAAGTTTGTGGCTGCCTTTGCGATAGGAACCCAGAAGCTCTACGATTTTATGAACGACAGTCCTGACGTGCTGCTGATGCGGGGGAGTTATGTGAATAACCCCTACGTTATCGCTAAAAATTATAAGATGATCAGCATCAATACTGCCATCCAGGTGGATGTGCTTGGGCAGGTGTCTTCCCAGAGTCTTGGAACCCGCCAGTTCAGCGGCACAGGCGGTCAGCTCGACACGCACCGAGGGGCGCAAATGTCCCCCGGCGGAAAAGGGATTATCGCGCTGCGTTCCACCGCAAAGAATGGGACCATTTCGACTATTGTTCCAACGTTGGCTCCTGGCGCGGGCGTAACCGTTCCCAGCCAGGATGTGGATACTATTGTGACTGAGTATGGCAGCGCGCAGTTGCGTGGGCTTTCGGTGAAGAAACGCATGGAAGCCCTGATCAATATTGCGCACCCTGATTTCAGGGAAACCATTCGGGAAGATTGCCATCGGCTTGGCATCGTTCCTGATAAACAATATTTTTAACAGGAGTTTTGATGGATAAAGCGTTACTTGGCAAGTGGACTCAGACTGAAGATCAACCCTACCCTGGCTTGTTCTTCCTGTTCCTTGAAGATGGCACTTTTGAGGCGCGTTATGACGCGTTGGGGATTATCTCAAGCGGCACATGGCAGGCGGATGATGGCTTAATCGACATGGACCAAGATAAGCACACGTTTGGTTTGGTTGGTAAGTACGAAGGTTGCTACAAGATCGAAGACAATTTGCTGAAAATGAATCTGGTGACAGCCGGTGAGCATACAAGACCATCAGATTTCCAGGGGTCAGTCACCTATAAAAGAGAAACAGAGTAGGATATGGCAAAGAAACTATCACGCGGTGTAGCTGTTGTTGGTGTGGGGATGAGCAAGTTTGGCGTTTTTCCGGAGAAAACCTCCCGCGATTTATTTGTGGAAGCATTTCAGGAATTGCGGCAAAGTGTGCAGAAAGGCTTCAATCCAAAGGACATTGAAGCGTTCTATATGGGTAACTTCACCTCTGATCATTTTGAAAATCAGGCACACCTGGCTCCGATCGTGGCAAGCTGGGTGGGCATCTCACCAGTTGCAAGTACACGCATCGAGGATGCTTGCGCAAGCGGCGGTGTCGCATTGCGCCAAGGCGTTCTCGCAATCGCTTCGGGAGAGGTGGACATGGTGCTGGTCGGTGGGCTCGAAAAAATGACCGATCTGCCGGGCGCAAAAGTAACCGACGCATTGGCTCTGGCAGCTGATTCGCTTTTTGAGATCCCGGCTGGGTTCACATTTCCGGGTTTTTATGCCACGATGGCAACCGCTTATATTGACCAATACAAAGCCGACCCCGACGCGTTATTGCGCGTAGGCATAAAGAATCACACAAACGGAGCTTTGAATGAGAAAGCTCAGTTTAATCAGACCATCAAGGATGTCATGCTCGGCAAACAACGCAAGGCTGAACAAAAAGGTCTGCCAGTGCCTCAGTGGGAAGATGAAATTGCTTTTCTCAAGGATCCCAAGTCGAATCCGATGATTGCCTGGCCATTACGTCTGTTTGACTGCTCTCCGGTATCAGACGGGGCAGCCGCGGTGCTTTTGGTCAGCGAGGAGATGGCGGAAAAGTTTACGGATCAACCGATCTATGTGGTCGGTTCCGGGCAGGCGAGCGATGGTGCTTTGGCTGAGAGGACATCTCTGAGCGAAATTCCCGCCGCAGAAAAAGCCTCAAAACGTGCTTACGAAATGGCAGGGCTAACCCCTGAGGACATCGATTTTGCTGAAGTTCACGACTGCTTTACGATTGCTGAAATTATGGCGACTGAAGACCTTGGTTTCTTTGCCCGTGGTGAGGGGTGGAAGGCGGCGATGGACGGCAGGACCGCCCGCGATGGAAGCCATCCAGTCAACACCAGTGGAGGTTTGAAATCCAAGGGTCACCCGGTTGGGGCATCTGGCGTGGCGCAGGTTGTGGAAGTTTGGAAGCAATTGCACGGTTTGGCGGGTGAACGCCAACTGCGCGGCAATATCCGGCATGCCTTAACCCATAATGTAGGCGGGACCGGCCAAACCTGCGTGGTTCACATATTTGAAAAGAGGAATTAAGATGACAGAACAGTCTCTGCACTCCAAAGTATTCAACCAGGCAATTGCTGAGAACCAATTGATCGGCTCTCACTGCCTTGTCTGCGGGAACATCTCAGTTCCCCAAAGGCAAATTTGCCCTAATTGCCATTCCGATCAGGTGGAGCTCATCAAGACGGACGGACGAGGCACACTAGCGGCATTTACTGTGATCTACGTTCCTCCGACGAGCATGGTGGAAGCTGGATACAACGCCAAAAACCCCTATTGCGTCGGAATCGTTGCACTCGGAGAAGGTCCGCGAATCAGCGCGCAAATTGTTGGTCTTGACCTGAATAGCCCTGAAAACATCAGCATCGGAATGCCCCTCAAACAGACGTTTGTCGTTCGGGGCGAGGGCGATGCCGCGAAAAAATTCCTTGCGTTTGAACCTGTGTAGGAAAGTATAAAATGCCCAGGATAGCTGTCAATAACACCACCCTATACTATGAATTTCACGGACCTCAGGACGGTGAAGTGATCGTGCTTTCCAATGGTATTATGATGAGCACCGCCAGCTGGTATTTCCAGACACAAGCCCTCTCGAGGCACTTCCGGGTGCTTTTGTATGATTGCAGGGGGATGTGGCAATCTGATCATCCTGAGGGACCCTACTCAATGGAACTCCATGCTGATGATCTGGCGGCTTTACTTGACACGCTTGGGATTGAAAAAGCGCACATAGCAGGCATATCTTACGGTGCGGAGGTGAGCCTGGTTTTTGCCTTGCGCCATCCCGAGAAAACCAAGAGTCTGATGGTGATCGACGGCGTCTCAGAAGTGCCTCAGATGCTGAAATTGCAATCCTATCCATGGAAACTGGCAGGCGAACGCAACGATGCGGACCTGCTTTTTCACACATCCGTCTTCCTGAATTTTGGGGAGGAGTACTTGAAGAGGAATGAGGCGCTGCTGCCTGCCGCGCATGACAACTTTGCCAGGCTAAATCTGGATTCGTTTGTGAAGCTGATGGATGCATTTACCACGTACGACATAACAGACCAATTAGGCCAGATTGGGTGCCCGACATTGATCGTGGTGGGGGAGGAAGATCAGATAAAAGGGCGCAAGTTGGCTGAGATGATGGTGGCGCGTATATCTCAAGCTGAATATTTTGTTGTCCCCGGTGCAGGGCACGCGCTCTGCCTGGACAAACCCGAACCACTCAACACGCTGCTTTTAGGTTTTGCGTTGAAGCATAGTGGGCGGGATTAACTTAGTGGAGATAGTCTGCGGCGTATCCAGCCGCTGGCAATCATAAAACGACTAATTACAAGGAGAAAAAATGAAAAAGTCGGTATTTTTTGTCTTAGCCATGCTGCTCGTTGCGAGCATGGTCCTGGGTGCTTGCGCCCAGCCTACCCCCGCCCCGGTTGTCACTGAACCTCCAGTGGTAACAGAAGAACCCGTGGTAACGGAAGAACCTGTTGCAACTGAAGAGCCGGTTGTTACCGAGGAACCCGCCGCAGGTTTGACTTGCGCAGAACCCATCAAAGTCGGTTTGATCACTGATATCACTGGTCCTCTGGCGATCTATGGTGCCATGATCCAGCGCGCGTTCATGCTCGGCATGGAATACGCAACAGGTTCTGAGGGCACTGCTGGTCCAGTCTTCAGTTTTGCTGAAGCTCAGGAAAGCACCTTCAAGATCGACAATTGCGAGATCCAGGTTTTTGTGCGTGACGACGCCGGTGTCCCAGAGACCACAACCACCGTCGCGAACGAACTGATCGACATCCAGAAAGTCGACATCCTGGTTGGCACAGCGTCTTCCGGCGCCACTGCCGTACTGCAGGGGATTGCCCTCGCCAATGAGATTCCGCTGATTGTTGCACCTGCCGCAGCCAACGACATCACTGGCAAGGACTTCAACGAGTACACTTTCCGCACTGCACGCAACAACTATCAGGATGCTATCAATGAGTGTAAAGCACTCACCGCCAGCTATAGCAGCTTCATCCAGATTGCTGCTGACTATGCTTTCGGACACGGCTCCGCTGAAGCTTTCCGCGATGCATGCACGCTTGATGGCGGCACATTTGTGGCTGACGATATTTTCGCTCCTGCCACCACCACTGATTTCACTCCTTACATGGAGCAGATTGCAGCTTCCGGCGCGGAAGCCTACATCGTGACCTGGGCTGGTTCGGGCTTCATCTCCCTCGTCCAGGCAGCCAAGGACCAGGGCGTCACTGACACCATGGAACTCGGTACCACCTTCATCGACAATGCCTTAACCCCAGTCTTCTACGGCAATGCCATCGGCACCACCGCTGGTATTCTGTATCATTGGTCTGCACCCAAGAATGCTGCCAACGACTTTCTCGTGGCAGAAGCCAGCAGCCGCTATGGCGTTTATCCTGACCTGTTCGACGCCGACGGCATGAACGCTGCCATCATGATTGTTGAAACCCTCAAGAAGACCAACGGCGATGTTACGCCTGCTGTTTTGGTTGCAGCCATGGAAGGCCTTGAATTTGAAGGTCCTAAAGGCGTTATCTACATCCGCCCCGAAGATCACGTTGCCATCCAGGATATGTACATTCTCAAGCTCGAAAATGTGACTGATCCCACCGGCAATTACTACTCCTTTGTTGATACCACCCGCCCAGAACCTCCCTGCTTGCTCCCGGAAGCCCTCCAGAGCCGCTGTGGTGACCTGCCAATCGGCAGCTTGTCTGGCAAATAATCTTTTTTAGCTGTTGTGTCCCTGGAGGCTTTGCGGGCTTCCAGGGACATCCTGAAGCCATAAAATTTACCGCAAGCAAAGTAAGAAATGAGACGTTATGACGGTACAAGAACCTATCATTGAAACGAAAAACCTGACCAAATTTTTTGGCGCGATGGCAGCAGTGAATGATGTGAGCATCAAGATCCAAGCTGGCACTCTACACGCCATCATAGGTCCGAACGGTGCAGGAAAGACCACTTTTTTTAATTTATTGAGTGGGAATCTAAAACCGACCAGCGGAAAAGTATTCTATAAAGGAACCGATTTGACGGGAAAGCCGATTCACCGCATGATTCACATGGGGATAGGCAGGTCCTTTCAGATTACCAATATTTTCCCCAACCTGACAGTGCATGAGAACATCCGTCTGGCATCCCAAGCCATGGAAGAGAAAAACTTTCACATCCTTGGGGATACCACAAAGATGGTTCGCTGTCAGCAACGCACTGCCGAAGTCGTTGAAAAAGTGGGTCTGACAAGCCAGTCATTGGTGCTTGCCAGGGCACTTTCGCATGGAGATCAGCGAAAGTTGGAACTCGGCATGATCCTTGCGCCCGATCCAGAGCTTCTGCTGCTGGATGAACCCACGGCGGGTATGGCTACCGACCAGGTACCGGAACTAATCACCTTGATTCAGGAGGTGCAGCAATCCGGGACCAAAACGGTCATCCTTGTGGAACACAATATGAACGTGGTAATGAGTGTGTCCGACAGGATCACGGTCATGCACCAGGGCAGAGTGCTGGCGGAAGGCACGCCCTCGGAAATCGCACAGAATAGCGAAGTGCAAACCGCATACCTGGGGGGACTCTATGACCTTAAAATATAGGAGCAGTATTTTGCACCAATTAATCCGAAAATTTCAGGAATGGAGATAAGATGAACAATATCCTCGAGGTAAAGAATATCCATTCCTTCATAAATCAATACCATATCCTTCAGGACGTCGATTTTGTTGTTCCAAAAGGTTCCATCACGGCACTTTTAGGGCGGAACGGGGCAGGCAAAACGACAACGTTGAAGTCCATTCTGGGGCTGGCAAACGTCCGCCAGGGAAAAGTAATATTCAACGACAGGGAAGTGCAGGGGATGCCGCCTTTCGAGATTGCAGCACTTGGCATCGGCTTTGTTCCGGAGCACCGGGCGATCTTCAGAGACTTATCCGTAGAGGAAAACCTGAAGATTGCCGAGAGAAACAAGGGCGACCTGGAACGGAAAAAGACCTTTATTTTTGACCTTTTCCCGGACTTGAAAAAGTTCCTCCACCTGAGGGGCACCGAACTCTCCGGCGGTCAACAGCAGATGCTTGCAATCGCCAGAGCCCTGGTGGCGGATAACAGCCTGCTCTTGATCGACGAACCCAGCGAGGGATTGGCACCTGTTATTATCGAACATATGATTGATGTGATTCACCAGTTATCCGAGCAGAGCACGGTTGTATTGGTGGAACAAAACTTCCTTGTGGCGAGTAAGTTGGCTGAATACTTCGTAATTATCGAAGAAGGAAAGTCCGTGGCAACCGGATTGATGAAGGACCTGGAAGCCGACCAAGCCATGATCCATCGCTATCTCGGGGCTGCATAGGTCTGACTATGAAAATGAATTTTCGCAAAAACTCCAAAGCAATCATCCTTCTCGCTGTGATCGCGGCTTTTCTTTTCGTAGCCGCGCGGGGCATGTCTGGCAAAGACGTGCTGATCACCGTCCTGAGAGGTTTCTCAGTGGGATCAGTCACATTCCTGGTGGCAGCCGGATTCTCGTTGATCTTCGGTCTGTTGGACGTACTCAATCTTGCCCAAGGCACCTTGTATATGATCGGCGCGTATGTGGGTTGGACGGTGTATGTTCGCCCCGATACATTCATTGACGTACTGACACCGGTCCTCCTGATCCTTGCTGGCTTCTCTTTGTCTGCTATCTGGGGACGTTTGGCAAGCCTGATCCGCCTGGCTCCGAAAGCTCGGAAAACAGTAGCCTGGATCCTTATTCTGGCTGGTCTTGGGCTGCTTGCCCTGATTCTGACGCGTTATCCCATCGCGGTTTGGGACCTGAACAACTATTCCGAAAGCCCGATCACCTATTCCTACATGGCTGACCAAGGAATGCGCATCATCCCGGCTGAGGCAACTTTTGAGAAGATCTCGCCTGTCCTCGCGCTTATGGGCTTGTTGGTAACCAGCGGGATTTCCGCGGTTGGTATCGCACTGTTGAATCGGGAAGCGAACAGAACGCAAGAGATTAATTGGCGCAAGCTGGTGCTTCCGGCTGGGCTGCTACTCGTTGGCATTCTGGTTGCAATTTTCAACGCCTCGCTTACGCGTTGGATGTTCTCAATCAGCAGCAACCTGCTTTTCGTGATATCCGTGGTCGTTGCTATTATTAGTGGGGTGGGGTTGGGCGCTTTGATGGAAACAACCCTGATCCGTCCGCTTTACAACCGCCCCATCTATCAGCTCATGCTCACACTGGGTCTGGGAACAATTGGTCTCCAGATTGTCCAGGCTGTCTGGGGCAGACCTGAATTTGTTCTTCCAAAACCCGAGTTTTTCACAGGAACTGGCGGGGCGTGCCCAGCCACAAACCTGTCGGACCTATTCACCAATCACTGTTCCACGATCATGCTTTTGGGTGGTCGCGTTAGAGTGTATGATGAAATCTTCATCCCGATTGTTGGCATCATAGTTCTGATTATGGTTTGGTTCCTGCTGAAACGGTCGCGCATTGGCATGGTCATTCGAGCCGGCGTGCAGGATCGGCAGATGGTGGAAGCGCTTGGCATCAACGTGCGGCGGGTATTCACACTCGTATTCGCTCTTGGGGTTGGTCTGGCTGCGTTCGGCGGTGCATTGGCAGCCCCTTCATCCGGCTTGACACCAACAATGGGCGAAAAGTTGTTACTTAGCGCGCTGATTGCCTTGGCAATTGGTGGGCTGACCAGCTTTCCTGGCGCGGCTTTAGGTTCGCTCCTGGTGGGGCTGATCCAACAGTTCATGATCAAATATGGTCAGATAGGTATTCCACTGCCCTTTACAGATGCTGTGTTTAAACCCTCCCCTGCTCTTGTGCCAGCTTCAACTGTGCTCCTGATGGTTGTCGTTTTGTTGATCCTACCGCACGGCTTGTTGGGAAACAAGGAATAGACATGAAAAATAACATTAGTTTTCTCACAAAAAACCGCGGTATTCTGATTTTCTTTGCCGTCATGCTTCTCATGCCGTTTCTGGTTGGTTTGATTGAAGGTTCATCACCCTCAACGATCTGGAGCAACCGCGGCAGCATCTCCAAATTCATTGAGGGCCTTGGGATTGAGATATTCATCCTGGCGCTTTTTGCGCTTAGCTATGACCTCCTGTTCGGTGTTACCGGTTTGCTTTCCTTTGGTCATGCCATGTTTTTCGCTGTCGCGGCATATTTCACAGGGATCGCGCTCAAAACCCTAACACTGCCATTTTGGCAGGTTGTCCTTCTTGTATTAATCGTAGCAATCGTACAGGCACTGCTTTTTAGCCTGGTTCTTCCGAGGGTAAAAGGAGTTACCTTCACTCTGGTGAGCTTAGGTTTAGCGTCTGTTTTCCACATCATCGTCATGTCCAGCGACATGATCAACCTTACAGGTGCAGATGTGGGCTTGCAGGGCGTACCTGTGCCGGCGTTTATTAGCCCCGTGACGGAGCGTCTGCGGTTCTACGTCATTGCCCTGACGCTGCTTGTCATCACTTACCTCGTCTACCGACGATTTGTTGCTTCCCCAACTGGCAGGGTGTGCATTGCCATCCGCGAAAATGAAGGACGCGCAAAGATGCTCGGTTACAACACCACGGTTTTCAAAGTGGTGGCGATGATTATTTCTTCTCTGACCGCATCGGCGGCGGGGATGTTGCACGCGCTCTATCAGCCGATCATCAGCCCTTCGGTCGCAGATTTGGGTTACACTGTGACCGGCTTACTGATTGTCTTGATTGGTGGGGTGGGGACGCTCAGCGGTGCGATTGTCGGGGCGTTTGTGCTGCGTTTGCTGGACTTCACCCTTCGGCGCTTCATCGGAGAAGCCGCGAGCTTCATCACTGGCGCGATCTATGTTATTTTCGTCCTTTTCGTGCCTTATGGCATCGTTGGGACGATGCGGATCCGACAGTTCAACCCAAAATCAGGCTGGGAACGCATTTTGGGTTGGATAAAACCCAAGAATCAGCTAAGGAGTTAATCAAAAAAGCCCGGAAAATTTCTTTCCGGGCTTTTTTTTATCTTGTCAGGTCAAACCAGATCGGGTTCGTGATAATTGCTGGCATCGGCGGCAGGAAGCCGAAGAAGGTACGCCATACCTCCAGCCTCCAGTACCCGGGAGCTGTTACAGGCAGCGAAAGTTCGAAATCACCTTTCGCCGGGGCAGTAAAGACGTCCTGAGTCCCTTCCGCAGTTACCAGTCGGATGACATCGCCTTTTTCAAGGTTGGTTCCCTTAAGGGAGGCTTTCATATTTGCCCGCCAAGCCAAACTGGAGCCGTAAGTCCGCCCCTCAACATCCAACAGCACCTGGAGCTTGGTGGGGCTGAAGGCGAGATAACTCCTCCCGGCTTTAACCGCCTTTAGGATGTCGGATTCGGCGGGAGAATCAGCCAAAACATAGATGCAGGGGCTAGCCAGACGTTGGAAGAAGGTGTCTGAATGGTAATCACTGCCGCAAACGGCTATTTGCCGGCGTCCTGCTTTTAACATCGCGTCCCAGCGGGCGATGGCTTCCAGATTGGTGGGGCGCATAGGACCATTCCAGACCTCAATCAGGTCAAAAGCCAGTGTGTCGAGGTCGTACCGAAAGCTAAAACTTTCCTCATAGGGGTGGTTTATGCTAATCAGAGCACCATTCCGGTGTGCTTCCTCAAAGATTGCCTGCGTTTCTTCCGGGCTGTTGGAGATGAAACTGCCCTTGTAGGGTTGCTCGAGACCAAGAAAGTTACTGTGCCCGTTGTAGTGTGTCCACTCCTGTCCCGGAATGATCGTAAGCCCCTCCACCTTCGGGAATGAGGCGCGTTTGACCGCCTGATTGTGGTCGGTCACGGCAATAAAATCGAGCCCATGGATACGGGCGTGCTCAGCCAGGTGATCCAGTGGCAGACGTCCATCTGAAGCCAGAGTGTGCACGTGAAGATCGCCGCACAGCCAACGCGGGATTTTGGGCGTAATCTCGAGGCTAACGCTTACGTCGACCCCCTCCGGGGCAATCACATACGCGCCGAGAATGATCTGCCAGGTGCCTGGTGTGAGAGCGTGAGCCTGATAGCCAGGTGTCGCGTTGGTCTCTGAGATCATAATCTCCGAGCGGCTTGAGCCGCTTGCTCCCACTTGTGAACCATCCGGCGCGATTAAACCGATATCGACGATATTGGCACGCCGGGTCCCGCTAAACTGCCCTTCTGCGGTGGCGATGGGTTCGCGGGTGTAGCTCTGATATGTGTATCTCAGGTCCAACTGGGCGGCATCTTCAGGCATTTCGAAAGGCAGCAAGAGGTAAAGACCTTGTTCGGCAGATGTGATATGGCGGAAAAGCTTCAGTTCGGGCATCGGTCATCCTTTTCTTATTTGGTAGATAGATTGTAAAACCAATCGGTAGCTTTGAGGGTGAAATTCAGGCAATCCCACAAGGTTGGCTTGAACTCCACGCGGGTCATCAGGCTGACACGAAGAACCCCAGGTCCGTATCAGACGAACGAAGGGTTGCCCTCACTATTCAAGGGGCAACCCTCCTTCCTTTAAAAAGGCTATTTTTCTTCTATGGCAGGTTGTTGCTTAGGGCACACATTCGCCGGTGAGCGGGTCGGCATCGCCAACGACAAGCCCTGCGCCAAAGCTTGAACCAAAGATCGCGGTGAGATCACCGAGATTTAGCCCGAACGCCTTGTCGAGCACGTTCAAACCACCCTGGTAGAGGGTTGCCTGAGGCAGCATCTGTCCGTTCACCTGCAGATCAATCACGCCTTTGTTCCAACAAAGCTTTAGGTTCTCGACATTCGCGGCATCCACCAACGCCAGCGTCTCAGGCGTGAGCGACATTCCCGTTGGGAAGCCCTCCACGCTCAAGGCTCCGTCATCCGCTACCTTCACCTGCACCAACGTTGCAAGCGCGATCTGCAGCGGCGCACTAAGTTCTTTGGTTTTTCGCAGGCTGATTTCGATATCGGCTTTGTCCAGCCAGGCTTCCGCCCGTTCCATGTCGATTTCTCCGAGCTCGATGTAGGCGTTCACAAGCGAGAAAAGAATTTCACGGGAGGGACCGTCCCAAGCAATTGAAAGCAGCCGGTTGTCGTCTGTGTAGACGTCGATCAGGTCATCATGGATTTTCAGGGTGGCGTTGTTCAGCAAGCTCAGAACCTGCCAGACGCTGTCCTCGAATTGCGGCGCGCCAGCCTGGCGCAGTTCCTCCGCCGAAAACCCTCCCACGCTGTAGGTCTTGGTTCCTGGATCGTAGGTCACGTCGATGTGGACCAGGTTGGTTGGTTCCTCCTGCTTGGCGAGCTCAGCGGTTGCCATCGGCGGTTGGTTCACCAACACAACGCCGAGAACCAGAATAACTGCCAATATCAGTTTGATGAAAACAGGTGTTTTGTTCATGGTTGTTTCCTTAATTTAATTGATCACTAATCACTCTTTACCGATCTACGGTAAAGCTTTTACCAAAACAGATATGCGGAAGCGGATGATGTGATAGTAATAAGCGATGGTCCATTCAGCCGCCTTCTTTACAATCGGAGAAATTTCCAAGGTCGTGCCATCTCCCCCGACAGTCTTCCGCGCGTTTAAAATTTTCTGTGCGAGATCGAGCGTGTTCTCAAACGAATCCGGCGTGTAATTCAGGGTTAGAACGGGCTGAATCGCTGAAGTTAGCTCCACCTCACCAGACGTGTTAAGCGTCAGCTTCAGTTGGTTTGTCCCGTCGGCGGTGACGATGGCGTGAAGCGGCTGACCGGGGTATACATTGTAGTGGATGGCTGGCAGGGGGATAACAGGTCTGCCCAAGGCGAAATAGATGCCGTAGAGCAGGATGACGATCACAAAGGATATCAACAACAAGCGCCAGAATCGGGGCATTAACTTATCCTCGTCCGAAGCGACTGATGATTTTCTCGATTTTCTTCTCCTCCTACATTGTAAGCGAAAATATAAAAACCCCCAAGTGTTGTAGGGTGTTTTGGCGGGGTATCGTCAACCACCGCCCGCATCGGTTCATGAGCCTGTTCGCCTGCTCAAATGGTCAGAATGAACTTCTCTATCTGTTTCTGCCAGAAGATCCAGTCGTGTTTGCCGGGTTCCTCCGCATATTGTAGCGGGAGCGCGGCGTGAGCCGCGGCTTGGGCAAAAAGACGGTTCAACGGAAGCAGGTCGTCATCAAGTCCACAGACAGCCTGCAGCCTGGGCAGGGCGGCGGGGTTTTTGGCGGCGTCCTTCAGCCAGCGCATCGGGTCGTGCAGGCTGTCGGGGAGGCAGTCCAATCCGCCAAAAAGCAGGTCAAACTCGTGCATTAACACCTGGTTCTCGACCTTATCCGAGGGAGCGAGCAGCATGTTGAGCGCCAGAACGCCCGAGAGGCTGCAGGCGGCGGCGAAGAGGTCCGGGCGCAAAAATGCGGCTTTAAACGCGCCGTAGCCTCCCATGGATACGCCGGCGATGAAGGTTTTCTCGCGTGCGCGCGAAATCCTGAAGGCAGCTGCCAGCAGGGAGGGAAGTTCTTCGGTGAGGTAGCTAAAATACGCCTGACCGTTTGCCATATCCGCGTAGAAACTGCGCCCCGCGGAAGGCATCACAACCACCAACCCGTGCTCGCGGGCGAGGATCTCGATGTTGGTATAGCGCTGCCAGGCGGAGGCGTCGTCGGAGAGACCGTGCAGAAGGTAGAGCACCTTCCGCTCCTCCAGCGGCTCACCCCCGCGCGCCAGGTCGCCCGGGATGATCAGATTGATGGGCAGATTGACCCCCACTTTTTCCGAAACATGATCCATATGAAGTAATGTCACGTTGTGTCCTTTCTATTTAAAGAGCCTGATCATCAGCCTTGCAGGTTTTAGTGTTCCCGGGCGCTGAGGTCCACCTTTTTAAAATCTGAGAGGAACGAGACGCCCAGGCTCAGCACCATCATCACCAGCGGGAAGATCGTCAGCAAGAACCGAGCGGCTGTGCCAGGCTGCGGTCCGGGAACATCGCCCGAGACATAGCCAAACAACACCCCCAGCAGGGCGTAAGCCGCGCTGGTGAAAAGCCCGTTCAGCCGGTTCATGAAGCCCAGCGCGTTGCTGATGATCCCCTCGCGCCGCACGTTATGCTTTGCCTGGTCCTCGTCCATGATGCGCGAGTGGATCAAGTCCATGGTCGTGATCACGCCGGCGAAGCCAAACCCCACGAACATCGCGCAGACAAGCGCTGTGTAAAAGCTGTTGGCGAAATACAGCGGAATGTAGGCTAATGCCAACACTGCAATCGCGGCACGCCATACTCTAACAAGCTCGTATTTTTTGACCCAGTTTGCCCAGAGGGCGACGGCTCCGATCGCCACCAGCAGCACGCCGCCAAAAAGCAGTGACTGCTGCCCGCTGCCGATGCCGAGGGTGTACTTGGCGTAGATGGGTAAGCCCGCCAAAACCAGCGACATGCCCGCGCTGTAGAACGCGTTGGTAATCCCTGCCACCCAGAACTTTTTATTTGTCAGAAGCGATTTCACGCTGTCCCACAGTTCGGGTTTCTTTTCTTCATCCGTAACGGGACGCTCGCGGCTGGTTAGCGTCATGTAGAGGATCACAGCACCGCCCAAAATGCCGTAGACAATCGCTGTCAGGGACCAGCCAAGCGCCTTGACCACCATCGGCGTGAGCGCGATGCTGATGATCATCGCAACCAGTTGGAAAGCCTGGCGCAGGGCGTTGGCTTTGGCGCGCGAGGCGTCTGTGGTGAAGAGCTCGGGGAAGAGCGCGCCGTAGTTGGCGTTGATGACCGAGTCGAGCGTGCCGGTGAAGATGTAGAACAGCATCGCGTAGATGTAGAGACTGTTACCTGCCAAGCCGGATGGGGTGGTGTAAAACAGGATCAAACCGAGCACGAGCAGCGGAGTGCCGATCACGAGCCAAGGCCGGCGTCTGCCCCATTTTGTGCGGGTGCGGTCCGAGAGATAGCCATAGACGAGGTTGTCGGCAGCGTCGATGAAGGTGTAGATCAGCATGATGGTTGCCCATTGCCCTGTGGTGACGCCGAGGGTGTCGACGTAGTAGACAAAGGCGAAAGTTTTGAGCAGGTTGATGGGGATGGACGTGCCGAACATGCCGATTGAGTAGTTGAAAGTCTTCATTTTCTCGGATTTCACAGTGCGCCTCCTGGGGATGGTTGGTGAGTTGATGAGTAATTATAGCCGATGAATTTGGGGATGGGCGGAAACGCGGCGCGAGATCGCGATGGGCACAGGCGGCACAATCACAGGCGGGTAATACCTCTACATCTGGGAATTTAACAGCGTAGGGGCAGTAGTAGGGTGCGTTCCGCTTTTGAACGCACCCTTGTACCCACCGTGAAACAAATGGGCAGCGTCTTCGCCGAAAGATGTGTGCCGATGTAGGGCGGAATCCGCCTCATTTGCGGACTCCGCCGAAATCGAGGGTCCTACGAATGGACCCTTGGGTCGGATTTCCCCCTCCATGGAGGGGGTTGCATGTTGCCCCCCGATCGTGCCGCCTGTGCCCACCGTGAAACGGATGGGTAGCGTCCTCGCCGAGCAC
>ERZ1645192.165-NODE-165-length-48582-cov-22.561481_pt1 | contig 48582 bp, 47 predicted proteins | sample MGYA00575354_ERZ1645192 | MGnify/ENA primary metagenome ERZ1645192 (study PRJEB40844, sample SAMN11349763) | freshwater sediment metagenome | isolation source: river sediment | host: Sediment | place: India: Faizupur Khadar , New Delhi | collected 2017-02-21 ... | reverse complement strand
GACTATTTATGTCAATGAATTCTAAATATTATTGAGGTGTTGATAAATTTTTTCGAGCTTTTTTTTGTCGGTACAGGTATCTTTTTTTTATCCGGAGTTTAAGTTTTATCCGGTCTGATTGATACTTCGAAATCCTTTTCAGCACAATGATTCAGGCTTATTGAAATTTTTTCGGAATAAGTTGTTTGTTCGGATTTATTTGATTTATTTTGTTGTGTCAAATAGCATTCTGAATACCGTTATGAAGATAAAATTCAATGCTTATTGATTTGATAAACTTGAATTGAATTTATACAGCTTTATAAAACATTTTTATTAATCTTAATTTTTATTTTTACAAAAATAACATGAATAAATTCCGCTTTACTTTGATCTGTCTCTTCTTTGCATCCGTCATGCAAGCTCAACAAAATGACATTGTTGTGATAATCAGGCCTGTCACTCAGGGTTATGACTATGTGAAGAGTGCTGATATTCAGGCAACTGAATACATGTTTCCCGAGAGAATTGATGCGTTTGAGATTGATGAAATGGATGGAGTTGCAGCTGTACAACTTCGCGGAGTGAGTAAAAACGGAAAGAGCCTGAACAAATCAGGAGATTTTGTACTTTATGATTTGAAGACGCAAATGCCACGGTGGTCCAAAAAAATCAATTTTCCGGAAGAAAATGCAACGTTGACAGGCGGACGACCATTTCTGTTGAAACCCTACAGCGTAACAGCACTCGACGAAGCTACCGGTGCTGAAAAATGGACAGGAAAGACACAAATCTTTTACGCCGATAAAAAAACCGGAACAGGGGTGGGGTATAAATTTAACTCCCTGAATCCTGCTTCAGATAATTTGGAAGGCATTGATTTGAACAACGGAAATACAATCTGGAAACGCAACCTGGATCGCACCTATGGCTGGAACGACATAACAAAAATCAACGACAGCCTAATCCTGATAACGTCCGGCGGTTTGTATGCCATCAATCTGAAAAACGGGTTGGGCTGGGATTACAAAGCTCATACAGGAAAAAAACAAACCGGCGAAGCGGTGGCAAAAGGGTTGGGCAGTGTAATGCTGGGAGTACTCACGGGCGTGACGGTTATTCCAAACGTTGATGTAATCACCGGCATAGTATCAAATACACTCTCAGACAGTACAGGCATTTACCTGGCTTCTGCAGGGCAAATAGGCCGTCTGAATTCTAATGGTACTGAAATCTGGACCACTCAATTACCGAAAGACCTTTGCAGCGCTTCAGCAGTTTATCGTAAGAATGGAAATATTTACCTGATTAACAAAGGTATAGCCTATGAAAACGGAAATATGAGAGAATACGGACGTCCTTTTGTAGCTGTATTTAACGAAATGGATGGAGCACAAGTGTATTTCAGAAGTTTCGACGAGAAAAAGCTCATCCTGAATGATTTTGAAGTACAGGGAGATACCATTAATCTCCTGTTTCATAACAAGATAGTGCAACTCTCGTTGAAAACAGACACTGTCCTTTCTGAGAAATCATTTGATTTGAAAAACTCCGGATACCTCTACAGCTTTGCCAACGATAAAACTTTCTTTCAGCAAGACGACACATTTGTCCCTGCCCGCCAAAACAGATCGAAATACCTGATAACAACGAGCACGGGTAATGTGCTGATTCTGAACGATAAGATGGAAACAGAACAGAAACTTACCACCGGAGAATTTCATAAAAAACTATTCGAGAGTCCAACATGCAAATTGCTGTACAAAGAAGGAAGTCTGGCTGTGGTGAGCCACGATGGCAAACGGCTGGCTGAAATAAAAACTTCACCCAAAGTTTTACTGAAAGGCAGTAAACTCTATGAGGCCGTCGATAAAGTGCTGAGAGAGATTGAACTGGATGATATCATACCCTGAAACTGAATCTTTTAAAAATCAATTGTTATGAAAAATTACAGAATTTGGTTTAACGTTTTATCATTAGCAATTTATGTTATGAATTCTTCCGGATTTTTATCTGCTCAGTCGTTTAGCAACGATTTAGGCGTTTTCTGTTACCACAAGGATATCGGTGAAGTGAAAATAAAAGGTGATGCGATGTATAATTCTGAAAAACAGGAATATACACTTACCGGTGCCGGAAAAAACATTTGGTTTGGGAGTGATGAATTTCATTATCTGTACAAAAAAATAAAAGGAGATTTTATTCTTACAGCTCAGGTTCATTTCACGGGCAAAGGCACCGATCCTCACCGTAAAACAGGCTGGATGATTCGTCAGTCGCTCGATTCAAATTCGCCTCATATCAGTGCTTTACTTCATGGCGACGGACTTACATCCCTTCAATACCGAAAAGCAGCAGGTGCCGATATGGATGAAAAAAAACTGGAAATTACAGCTCCCGATGTAATTCAGCTTATCAGAAAAGGAAATAAATACACTATGTCAGCTGCTCAATGGGGAGATACGCTTATAACCGAACAAATCATGGGTGACATCATGTCCGATGAAGTGTTTATTGGCATATTTATTTGCTCCCACAATCCGGATGTAACCGAAAAAGCTGTTTTCGAAAACGTAAGAATTGAAATTCCTGCCGGCGACGAGCTGGTACCTTACAGAGATTATCTGGGTAGCAATCTCGAAATAATGGATGTGGCAACCGGTAAGCGGCAGATTATACACCAGGTAGCATATTCTATCCAGGCTCCGAACTGGACACCTGATAATAAAACCCTGATATACAATAGTAAAGGCTTGCTTTATTCCTTTGATTTAGCATCCGGCAACACCTCGGTAATAAATACAAAATTTGCAGATAACAATAACAATGATCACGTGCTCAGTTCCGACGGAAAATTCATCGGAATAAGTCATCACAGTAAAAAAGACAACGGGCAATCGGTGATTTATTACCTTCCCGTAAATGGAGGAAAGCCGAAAAGAGTCACCTCAAAAAGCCCTTCGTATCTTCACGGATGGTCGCCCGACGGGAAATTCATGATTTACACCGGTGGTCGAAATGACAAATACGATATATACAAAATTTCAAAAAAAGGAGGAAAAGAAATACAACTTACAGATTCTGAAGGGCTGGATGATGGTTCGGAGTATTCACCCGACGGAAAATACATCTATTTCAACTCATCGCGCAGTGGAAAAATGCAAATCTGGCGAATGAAGCCCGATGGGAGCGAACAGGAACAAGTCACTTCTGACAATTTGAATAACTGGTTTCCACACCTGTCACCCGATGGAAAATGGATCGTATTCCTTACATTCAATAACGATGTTAAACCGGATGATCATCCGTTTTACAAGCATGTTTACATCCGTATGATGCCCACAGCGGGTGGAAAACCTCAAGTAATTGCTTATTTATACGGAGGACAGGGTACAATCAATGTGCCTTCCTGGTCGCCCGACAGCACCAAAATAGCATTTGTGAGCAACACCGGATTTTAAATTGCAGCCAAAATAATCGATTCTTAATCATGATTTGAAAAGAGAAAAAACAGAATCGTTTTTATCCGTAAAAATCAATCCATCAAACCGCAGGCTACAAAAAATCCATCGAACAAACCTGTGAAGTCCGGTTTCTCATCAAAAATACCATAGACCGATGAGCCGGAACCGGACATGGATGCATAGAGTGCACCCAGGTCATAGATTTGGTTTTTCAGTTTGCCGATTTCAGGCTGCTTTTCGAAAACCGATTTTTCAAAATCGTTTTTAATGCAGTTTTTCCAGGTTTCAACCGGAAGTTTAATTAATTCAGTCAGCGATATTTCAGACTGTGCAGGTGTAATGCCTGCATAAGCTTCAGCTGTGGAAACATGAATATCCGGCTTTACAAGCAGCAGCCAGTAATCTCTGAGCGATAAATCAATCGGTGTAAATACATTTCCGATACCCGTGGCATAAACTGGTTCATTCCGGATAAAAAACGGACAATCAGCTCCGAGTCCGGCGGCGAGCTGTTCCAGTTTTCGGGTCGGAATTTTCAGTTCGAACAGTTCATTCAGAGCTTTCAGCATGAAGGCAGCGTCCGACGAACCACCTCCCAGCCCGGCTCCGAATGGAATTTGCTTATGGAGTGTGATATCAACGGGCGGAAACTGATAATGAGAACGAAGCAAACGAAATGCTCTGATAATCAGATTGTTCTCTGGATCTCCACCAACCGGAATGCCCGACGACGAGAAACTGTAATCACTGCACATACCCGAAGGTTCTACCTGAAGCACATCCTGTATGCCGATGGGGTAAAAAATGGTTTCGATGTTGTGATAACCGTCCGAACGTCGTTCCACTACATTCAGACCCAGATTTATTTTGGCGTTGGGATATACTGTCATACCCTGTATGTTTATTTTTTTTGCCAAAATTACCTATTTTTTTTGTATTTCAAAGCCGTAGTTAACTGTTGATTACTTGTTGAAAGAATTATTTTTTTTCATTTCACATCACTCATACTTTTTGTAACTTTGAGACCCAAAACAGAAAATTAAAAATGGTAGAAAAACGCAATTACAAAAAAAGAGAAACTCCATCGCCTATTCCGGCCAATGAATACGGGAAATTACCGCCACAGGCACCTGAGCTCGAAGAAGATGTGCTCGGAGCCATCATGCTCGAGAAGGATGCTTACACCATGATATCGGATATTCTGAAACCGGAATATTTCTATAAAACCGTTCATCAGAAAATTTTTGAAGCAATCATTGACCTGGCTTTGCAGCAAAATCCGATTGATATGCACACCGTGACCGAAATGCTGCGCCGAAAAGGTACGCTCGACGAGGTGGGAGGACCTTACTACATCACACTGCTGACTTCGCGCGTTTCGTCGGCAGCCCACCTTATTTACCACTCACAGATTATTGTTCAGAAATACCTTGCCAGAGAGCTTATACGGCTTTCAAGCGAAATTCAGACCAAGGCTTTTGACGAAAAAATGGACGTGGACGACCTGATGCAGGAAGCCGAAGGCAAACTTTTTGAAATTACGCAGCAAAATCTGAAAAGGGACGTCGTGCAGATTAATCCTGTGATAGAAGAAGCCCGCGAAAGAATGAAAGATGCAGCTAAAAAGCAGGGAGCAAGCGGTCTGCCGTCAGGATTCGATGCGCTGGATAAGATTACATCCGGCTGGCAAAAGTCCGATTTAATAATCATTGCAGCCCGTCCGGCAATGGGGAAAACGGCATTCATACTTTCCATGGCTAAAAACATGGCCGTTGACCACAATTCTCCGGTGGCTATATTTTCATTGGAAATGTCCAATGTGCAGTTAGTCAACCGTTTGTTGATGAATGTGTGCAACCTCGAAGGTGAGAAAATTAAAAACGGTCAGCTCACTCCCGCCGAATGGGAACGATTTGACAAGGATGTAAACAACCTGTACGGTGCACCCATTTATGTGGATGACACGCCGAGTCTGTCTGTTTTCGAGTTGCGAAGTAAAGCCCGCCGCCTGGTAAAAGAACATAATATTCAATGCATTATCATTGATTACCTGCAGCTTATGAATGCCAGCGGGCTCTCTTTCGGCAGCCGCGAGCAGGAAGTGAGCCTCATATCCCGGTCGCTCAAAGGACTCGCCAAAGAGCTTGATCTGCCCATCATTGCCCTGTCGCAGTTGAACCGTGGTGTAGAAGGACGTACCGGAATTGATGGCAAACGACCACAGCTTTCGGATTTGCGCGAGTCGGGAGCCATCGAGCAGGATGCCGATATGGTTTGCTTCATTCACCGTCCCGAATATTATGGCATACCTGCAGATTCTCAGGGAAATTCGTACGAGGGAATTGCCGAAATCATTATTTCGAAACACCGAAACGGCGCGGTAGGAGATGTAAAGCTTAAATTCAAGAAAACGTATGCCAAATTCCTCAATCTGACCGATGAAAATCCGTTTGGTGATGGTAATTTTGCCGTTATTTCCTCAAAAATGAATACTGATTTCGAAAGCGAAACGCCACCTGAATATTTGCAGACAGCACCTTTGCCTGAGTATATTCAAACACCGTCCTCTCCGGGCGATGTTCCTTTCTGATAATAAATAAAAAGCATCAAACCGGCCGGTTTGATGCTTTAATATTATAGTGTGAAATAAAGCGAATGTTCAATGCCTGAAATCGGCAACTTCTTCTTTCACATGCTTGTATTTGAAGAAAATGACGAAAAGAATGGCTATAACAAGCGCATAGGCAGAAAAGGTAAACCAGATGCCCTGCCAGTCTTTCACATGTGTCACCGGGTCTTCAAACCATTTGGCTATCACCAGTCCGGCAACTATATTCCCTATCACAGCTCCTACACCGTTGGTCATCAGCATGAATACTCCCTGAGCCGACGACTGAATTTTTGAATCGGTATTTTTTTCGACAAACAATGCTCCTGAGATATTGAAGAAATCGAAAGCCATTCCGTAAATGATACACGATGCAATGATAAATATAAATCCGGGTATAGAATTCTGAGCAATTCCGAACAAGCCGAAACGAAGTACCCACGCTATCATGCTGAAAAGCATTACATTTTTGATACCAAATCGTTTCATAAAAAATGGAATGGCCAGAATGAACAAGGTTTCGGAAATCTGCGAAATGGACAGGATGATGGTCGAGAAATTATTAATGAGTTCACCTTTTGGAAATACGGTAGCATCCTGCAGAAAACTGTCGCCGTAGGCATTGGTGAGTTGCAATGCTCCCCCGAGAAATAGACTGAAAAGAAAGAAAAGCGCCATTTTCTTCTGTTTGAATAAAATAAATGCTTCCAGTCCGAGTTTTTGGGCAAATGTTTTTTTAGTTTGGGCTGATTTTTCCTTTTTACCGTCGAGTACAGGAAGAAAAAAGAACGAAAACAGCGATAGAACGAAAGCAAAGATAGCAGAAATGATAAACGATACTTTAATGCTCATACCGAAGCCCCATTCCTTGGTGAATACATTGGTGATCCACATGGCTGCAATAAATCCAATAGTTCCCCACACGCGGATGGGCGGAAAGTACGTTGTAGGATCCTTTCCTTCATTTTTTAATAATCCAAAACCGATGGAGTTGTTCAACCCGATGGTAGGCATGTAAAAAGACATGGCAACAAAGAGAACCCAGAAAAACGGAATGGGTGCGTCAATCAGCGGAAGAAAGCACATAGTAATTCCAAACAGCAAATGCAGTATTGCATACACGTAGTTTGCTTTCCATTTGTCGGCTATGATGCCAAACAGAGTAGGCATAATGAGCGATGCAAAACCCATGGTGGAAAATACTAAGCCAAACTCAGCTCCGTTCCATTGTTTTTCTACAAATCCATAATGCCCAAGGGTCATCATCCAGGCTCCCCATACGAAGAACTGGAGAAAATTCATGATAATAAGTCGAATCTTCATGTTTGTGTTTTTTGGTAAATTTATCTGATTTTATTTTTGTATTTTTACTTTCCAGTTGTTTTTTTTTGAAAAACGATTAAATACAGTCGGCATGCAGTTTCCAAAAAGCCAACACTGAAGTCAGAAGTCAGAAGTCAGAAATCAGAACTCAAAACTCCGAACTCAAAACTCCGAACTATTTCTCTACTTTCGTTTTTCAATTTCATCGCGGATCATGGCTGCTATTTCATATCTTTCTTCTTCGATAGCCACCTCAAGCAGATCTTTCAGCTTTTCTGTCCCGATTTTCTTCAATGTAGTTACGTTCAGGTTTTCCGGTCGTAGCAGATCTTCCTCTATTGGTTGCTCGGTTTCGGTTTTTTCTTCGTCGATGGCAGTTCCTACTATATCCAGTATATCCGAATGAATGTAAATGGGTGCGTCGCAGCGCACAGCCAGCGCTACAGCATCCGAAGTGCGTGCGTCGATGATTACAGGCTTATTGTCATGTATGAGGTAAATCTCAGAGTAAAAAATATCGTTGTTCAGGTCGTAGATGACCACTTTGACCACTTTTGCATGCAGCTCGCGGATGATCGAGTTCATCAAATCGTGCGAAAGCGGACGAGGAGACTTGGCATTGTTCAGTTTCAGGGCAATGGATTGTGCTTCAGATTCGCCAATCAAAACCGAAAACCGTCTTTTCTGCCCGCCGTCTTCACTCAAAACCAACGAATAGGTACCTCCCAGCGATTGGTTGTAGATCATTCCTGCAATATGTATTCTGATTTCTGATGCCATTTTCTGATAAAAATTTAAGCAAAAATAAGCATTTTTTTATACAATCTGTTCATTTTGGGATTAAAAATAGTCCATCCAACCTATTTATTGCAGCAACTTTCATCTCTTTTTTCAATTATTTCCAACTTATGCTTAAATTTGCCGGAAATTGTAAAATAAACAGGATGTTTAAGAAATCAACCATAGTTATAAAAAACAAACGCGCTGCATTCGATTATGAAATCCTTGACCGTTACGTAGCAGGCGTTCAGCTTTTCGGCACCGAAATTAAGTCGATACGCGACGGAAAAGCTTCTCTTACAGAGACTTACTGCACTTTTATCAACAACGAACTGTGGGTGAAAAACATGAATATATCCACTTATTTTTTCGGTACATACAACAATCACGAGCCCCGGCGCGACCGTAAACTACTGCTCACCAAAAAAGAGCTCAACAAACTGCTCCGGGCAACAAAAGAAACGGGCAATACGATTATTCCCATCAAATTGTTTGTAACCGATAAAGGACTTGCAAAACTTGAAATAGGTCTGGCACGCGGTAAAAAAATGTATGACAAGCGGCAGACGCTGAAAGAAAAAGACGATAAACGCGAGATGGACCGGATGATGAAAAAATAATCATTCATTTTCGGGGGATTTTTTTTTCTGAATTTTTTTTTCTGATGTTTCTCCTTTTAAAAATTCAAAAAAGAAAAAAAAAGTTCGGTGATTTGCCATTTCAGGCATTCACCGAACCTTTTTTTTTACACCTGTAAGTGATTAACTACGAAGGAGTTAATTGCCTGTTTGTGTGCCTGTTTGTGTGCCCTGAGTAGCATTTTCGCCTCCGCCGGTTTTCACATCGTCGTTGATAATACCACGAGCTGCTTTTTTTATCTGTTCCTTCATCTGCCCGAAAGTATAGCTCACGTTGATACCAAACCGGGGTGATTTCCGCGTGATAATGTTTTCACTTCTGAAAGTGTCGGTTTCAGTTGAGCCTTTGTAACTGACAAATTTTTGGAGAAAACCGTTGGCGTTGGCCGAGATGTTGAGTTTTCGTTGCAAAAAGCTTTTGGTAAGCGATAAACTGTAGTAGTAAAAACCGTTGGATTTTCCCTGCAGCGAAACCGAGGGCGACATATAGCCGCCGTTAGTGTTTACTCTGAAGTTTTTTGGCAGCGAATAGCTTGCGCCTAAAAATGCTCCGTAGTTGAATCCTTTGTTTTCGGTCAGTTTATTGTTTTGTGTGAACGAATAGTATGAGTATCGGGTGTTTCCGTTGAAATACCAGTTGAAATCTTTGGTGACCTGCCACCTTACATAAGCAGAAATACCTGTACTGCGTGAGCGGCCGGTGTTTTCGTACGTGGAGTAAACCACCGTATCCCTCAGCATGCTCACCTGCTCGATGGAATTATTGCCGAAAGAGGTGAATATGCTCGAATTAAAATTGATTTTCTGCGTAAATAAATTGTAATTCAGGTTGAAGGAGTTATTGATTTCAGGTATCAGGTCCGGATTTCCCTGCGATATGTTTTTCGGATCGGAGATATTTCTGAACGGATTCAAATACGTAATGTCAGGGCGGCTGATACGCTGCGTATAACTAAGTTGCAGGTTGGATCCCGGCGTAGTCTGATAGCTCAGTGTGATAGAAGGTACCAGATTGGTGAACGGTTTTTGGGTGAACGCTTCATCGCCGTTGTATTGAATGGATGCGTTGGTTCGTTCGAGTCGTCCGCCGGCACGTGCACTGAATTTATCAAGTTTGTAGGTGTAGCTTCCGTACGCACCCAGAATCCCGTTGGAGTGTGTCATCTTTTTGTCAACAATGCCCGGCATTGCCTCCCAAGCGCTTTTTGCGAAATTGTACTGCTGATAGTCGTTTTCACTCTGATTGAGACGGTAAATGTATTTTGCCCCTATTTCAATCACATGTTTTTTGTTGAATGGTTCGGTATAGTCAAGCTGGAAAGTGTGTTCGGCGCCCGATGAATTACTTTTGATGTGCTGCTTGTTGTCAAAATAATTCATCACATTCTCAACTTCAACATTATTATCGCTTCCGCGGGGTGAATAACTCATTTTATACGAAGTGGTCAGCAGTTTTCCTTTCTTACTGAATGAGCGCTGGTAGTCGATGCTCCCTTCGTATCCGCCCCAGATTCCTTTCATTTCTGCTAAATTGTTGTATTGCTGAACCGTTTCCATGGATTGAGAGAGAAGGTTGGTGCTTCCCGTGGTTTTACTGTTGTAGCCACCTCCGAATCCGTTTCCGCTCAGCGTGAAAAGGTTAAGCGAATCCATCTCGTAGCTCACACTCAGACTTCCGTAACGAAAATTTCCGGTATTTTTCCCTTCGTTTTTTTGATTGAAATACATGAAATCGGGTGAATAAAAGCTTTCTCTTTTCGTTTCGACAGAGACGCCCGGATTCCGGAACAAACCCTGATTCAGATTGGTAGTGATACCCCATTTTCCTACTTTGGTCGAAAAATAAAGGCCGCCGTTGACTGCTCCGTAGTTATCTACTCCGGCTCTCACGGTACCTGTATAGCCTTTCAGTGAACTTTCGGTGATGATATTAATGATTCCGGCCAGGCCTTCTGCTTCGTACTTTGCACCCGGTTCGGTGATAACTTCGATGCTTTTCACCGTGTTGGCAGGGATGCTTTTGAGCACCTGCGAGGGGTTGCTCGAAATCATCGTGGTTTCTTTTCCGTTCATGAAAATCTTGAAGTTCGACTGTCCTTTCACCTGGATGTTTTCATCACCATCTACGGTTACCATGGGCACTTTTCGCAGCATTTCGAGCGTACTGGACGTTTGCGACTCCGGATCCGATTTCATGTCGTAGGTGATTTTATCCAAATCAACTTTCACCAGAGGTTTTGCGGCTATTACAGTTACTTCTGAGAGCATTTTGTCGTTGGCTGCTATCCTGATTTTGCCCAGTTCTATCGTTTTGTTTGAAAAATCGGACACGGAAATGGCTGTCGTTTTCATTCCTACTGCATCGAATTTAAGAATAAGCGCTTCCGATGTGCTGACAGTGAATTCAAACTTTCCCTGAGCATCGGCGGCTACCCGCTTAAATGGCATGACAGGCATGGTAGATTTTGATGCAGAAACGGTGACGAAGGGAACCGTTTCGTTTGAAAGAGAATCAACAACGGTTCCTTTAATGGTGAAAATTTGGGCAGGATTCTGTGCCTGCGCCAATGAGGATAAAATACATACAACTGCGAGTAGCAGGGTAATAGAAGTTTTTTTCATAATTATGTTAATTTGATCACAAAAGTAGTGTAAATGCATAGAAAGATGGGTTTTGAAAAAATGTTTTTATTTGAAATTAAACATAATTAATAATGCAAAATTATGTTAATGGTATCCTGCTTCAAACCTTTTCTCAGTGGATGTTTCAGCGTATATAGGCATATTGACGGAAAAACATCCGTTTAACATAAAAACTTTACTTACTACGTGTGTTTTTTTTGTTGCCAGAAAGCCGTAGATGGAAGGATTGTGGAAAAAAAACTGTCAGAATTCGTTAAACACGACACTGACAGTTTAATTTGTAGTTTTGAACTGATTTTTTTAGATTGTATTCAGGTAATCCGTTATGTTTTTTTCTATGCGCAGTGCTACCTGAGTCGTATCAGACTTATCGAAGCGGTTTCCGGTGATATTTTCGAACAGTTCGATGTATCGTTCGCTTATGCCTTTCACTATTTCGGGAGTCATTTCGGGCACCTGCTGCCCGGGTTTTCCCTGGAATCCATTCTCCATCAGCCATTCACGTACAAATTCTTTGGAAAGCTGCTTCTGCGGTTCTCCTTTGGCAAAACGTTCTTCGTAGCCTTCGGCATAGAAGTATCGCGAACTGTCGGGCGTGTGGATTTCGTCCATCAGGTAAATTTTGCCGTCACGTTTTCCGAATTCATATTTGGTATCCACCAAAATCAGCCCGTGTTTGGCTGCCATTTCCGTACCGCGTTGGAAAAGGGCAAGCGTATATTTTTCCAGCAGTTCGTATTCTTCGGGTGTTGCAAGACCTTGTTTCAGAATTTCTTCTTTTGAAATGTCTTCATCATGAAGTCCTTGCTGAGCCTTCGTGGTCGGTGTTACGATTGGAGTAGGGAACTTCTCGTTTTCGCGCATTCCATCCGGAATTTTTACTCCGCAAATCTCACGTACGCCGCTTTTGTAGGTTCTCCAGGCACTTCCGCAGAGGTAACCGCGTACAATCATTTCCACCGGAAAACCTTCGCAGCGAAGTCCCACGGTGACCATCGGATCGGGTGTGGCAAGTTTCCAGTTGGGTACTATATCAGCGGTAGCATCCAGAAACTGAGCTGCTATCTGGTTGAGCATCTGTCCTTTGTACGGAATACCTTCGGGCAGCACCACGTCAAAAGCCGAAATGCGGTCGGTAGCAACCATCACCAATAAATCATTTTTCACGGTGTACACATCCCGTACTTTGCCGTGATACACGTTTGTTTGTCCATCTAAATGGAAGTCTGTTTTTGTAAGTGCGTTCATAATATGTATTTGCCCCCTTACCCCCTAAAGGGGGAATTGGAAAGCATTAAATTAGATTGATTTTGTTTTTGAATATCTATTTTGTATAAAAAACAATTTGATATGGGATTAAACTCCCCCTTTAGGGGGACGGGGGGCAGCTTTCTCATACGCCTCTACTATCCGTTGAACCAACTTGTGACGGACAATATCCCCTTTGTCAAATTCAATTTTTGCAATTCCTTTGACGTTTCGTAGCACTTCCAGTGCATCTATCAATCCTGATTTTTGTTGCATCGGCAGGTCGATTTGTGTAATGTCGCCTGTTACTATCATTTTGGTATTCAGCCCCATGCGTGTCAGAAACATTTTTATCTGCATGGTTGTGGAGTTTTGTGCCTCATCGAGAATTACCACGGCATCGCTCAGTGTTCGTCCGCGCATAAATGCCAGCGGTGCAATCTGAATGGTGCCGTTTTCCATGTAATCTTTCAGTTTGGCGGCAGGCAGCATGTCCTGAAGTGCATCGTAAAGTGGTTGCAGATACGGATCAATTTTTTCCTTCATATCGCCGGGCAGAAAACCCAGTTTTTCACCCGCTTCCACCGCCGGACGGCTCAGAATGATTTTCTTTTTTTCGCGATTTTTCAAAGCTCTCACCGCCAGCGCAATGGCTGTATAGGTTTTACCCGATCCGGCGGGTCCGATAGCAAAAAGCAAATCGTTTGTTTCAAAATCCTTCACCAGCTTTTGTTGATTTTTGGTACGTGCCATGATGGACTTGCCATTCATACCGTGCAGTATCAAATTGTCAAAAGTAACCTCAGCCGGTTGATTGCCTTTTATAATTTCGATGATATTTTCGTGCGATAAAGCATTGTTATTCAAAGTGAAAAGCTCCAACCTGCCAAGCGCTTGCTTGAAACTCTCAATTTCGGCATCGCTGCCGTCAATTTTTATCACGTGTCCGCGGGCCACTATCCGGATGTTGGGATGTAAATTTCTCAGCAGCAGGATGTTGCTGTTGTTTACTCCGTAAAATGTGGTCGTATCTGTGTGTTCGGAAAGGGTGAAAAGAGCCCCTCCGCCCCCCAAAGGGGGGATTTCAAGGCTTGAATTTATATTATTTTTTTTATTCATAAGAGAGTTGTAAGCCATTCCGTCAGCTGGTGGGGAGGTTGTTGGGGCTTTAATACGCAAACAACGGATAGTTGCTCATTGTTTTGTTCACCCGGTCTTTTACCGATTTGATTACATCCGGATTTTCTACATTCGAAAGTACGGTTTCAATCATTTCAGCAATTTCTTCCATCAGCGGTTCTTTGGCGCCGCGGGTAGTAATAGCAGGTGTTCCCAGGCGAATTCCCGAAGTCTGGAATGCAGAACGGCTGTCGAACGGAACCATGTTTTTGTTGCAGGTAATATCGGCTTCCACCAGTATTTTTTCAGCCACTTTTCCGGTCAGATCGGGATATTTGGAGCGCAAATCCACCAGCATGGAGTGATTGTCTGTTCCGCCGGAGATGATTTTGAAACCGCGTTTTACCAATGCTTCAGCCAATGCAGCCGCATTTTTCTTCACCTGAATCTGATATTCCCTGTACTCTGGCTGCAGACATTCGCCGAAAGAAACGGCTTTGGCAGCAATGACGTGTTCCAGCGGACCGCCCTGGATTCCCGGAAAAACGGCTGAATCGAGTAGGGCTGACATCATTTTTACTTCTCCTTTCGGAGTGGTTTTGCCCCATGGATTCGGAAAATCCTTTCCAAGTAAAATAATCCCTCCACGTGGTCCGCGAAGCGTTTTGTGAGTAGTGGAAGTAACGATATGCGCATGTTTCACCGGATTTTCAAGCAATCCGGCAGCAATTAATCCGGCCGGATGAGCCATGTCAACCATAAAAATTGCGCCAATTTCATCTGCAATTTCACGCATCCGTTTGTAATCCCATTCGCGGGAATAGGCTGATCCGCCGCCGATAATCAGTTTCGGGCGTTCTCGCAGTGCCACTTCTTCCATTTGGTCGTAATCCACACGTCCTGTTTCTTCTTTTACGTTGTATTCCAGCGCTTTATACAAAATCCCCGAACTGTTCACAGGCGAACCGTGTGAAAGATGGCCACCGTGTGCCAGGTTTAATCCCAGAAATTTATCTCCCGGATTCAGGCAGGCAAGGAATACAGCCATGTTGGCTTGTGCGCCGGAGTGCGGCTGTACGTTAGCCCATTCGGCTCCGAAAATTTCCTTAATACGGTCAATGGCAAGTTGTTCGCTCTCGTCCACCACTTCGCATCCGCCGTAATAGCGCTTACCGGGATAACCTTCGGCATATTTATTGGTTAATACTGAACCCATCGCTTCCAGCACCTGATTGCTAACGAAGTTTTCGGATGCAATAAGTTCGATTCCTTTCATCTGACGCTCTTTTTCACGTCTGATAATGTCAAAAATTTGTGTGTCTCGTGTCATTGTTCTTTGGTATATATTTTTAATTTCTATTAATTGTGTTTTTTAATGGATATTTTCGTCAGAGAAAGTCTCCTTTCGGGTGACCTGCCTGCCGCTCTGACAGGACGGGATAAACCAGGCAGGTTTAAGGGGCTGGTTTCTTCCTCACCGTCCATCCAAACCGTCCGATTTCTTCTCCTAACTTGTAATAATGTCCGTGCGAATAAGCGATAAGTTTGGCTTTTTGCATATCAAATTTATCCGTTTTTTTATCGATATAGCGGGCGTCGGCCTGCACATTTACCACTTCAGCAATAAACATATCATGCGAACCCAACGGAATGATTTCCCTGACTTTACATTCGATACAAATGGGCGCTTCAGCTATTATCGGTGCTTTAATTTTTTCAGCTGCGGCGGGTGTAAGTTCCATTTCCCTGAATTTGTTGTAATCTTTTCCGCTCCGTACTCCGCACCAATCGGTAGCGCGAGCCAGTTCTTCGTTGGTCAGATTGATAACAAACTCACCCGTTCGTTTTATTATTTCATACGAATGCCGTTCCGGACGAACCGAAATGTAACACATGGCTGGATTTGTACAGATAGTTCCCACCCAACTGATGGTAATAATATTGTATTCTTCTTCCGTTTCGCCACACGAAATCATCACCGCCGGAAGCGGGTAAATCATGGTGCCGGGTTTCCAACTCACCCTAACCCTCTCTAAAGGAGAGGGAAAATTTGTTTTATAATTGAAGTTGTTCTCTTTGGTGATTTTCTTTTTTGGACTTACAGGCATACAAATATTGAATAATTCTAATCTGTTAATTATATTTACTATTCCTCCAGGTAGGGCTTTTACCTTATCTTCACCTCCTCCAGTTTCACTTCCCGTTCGCAGTAATGACATTTCAACATGTTTTTACCTTCCTCCGTTAAGACATGAAAATACGTTTTAACGGGTTGGTGATTGGTTATACAAGCCGGATTCGGGCACTGAACGATTTCACGAACATCCTCGGGTAATTCAAGCGGGCGTTTTTCCACCACTTCGTACTCCTTGATAATGTTGATTTTGGCTTTTGGAGCAATCAACGCAATTTTATTGGTTTCATCTTCTTCAAAAAAACGGTCGGAGATTTTGATAATTCCCTTTTTACCAAGCGTATCACTGTTCAGATTATTCCCAACTGTGATAGTTTCACTGCAGCTTTCCAAATTCAAGATGGAAAAAACTTTAAATAATTTATCGGCGGGAATGTGATCTATCACTGTTCCGTTTTGAAGTGCTGCTACTTGTAGATGTTTCATGATTTAATGTGCCAATTTGATAATATGCCAATATGCCAATTTGCGTATTGAATCTTTATTTGGTTTTACTTGTATTAATAATGCTGTTAATGATACGTTGAATTTCTTTGACTTCCTCAAGTAGATTCTCTTCAAAAGGATAGGAATTTGAGTACTTACATAACAATAGCCAATATTCAATTTCTTCTGACTCTTTTGCAGCCATTTTAAACTTATGAATAAAATCTGCCTTGCTTTCACAATATTGTGCTTCTCGAATATTGGCACCAATGGATGTTCCACTTTTCAAAAGCTGATTGGCAATTACAAACTTACGCTTTTCTTCCAGAAGTTCAACGTATTCAATTGTTTTTAAAGAAAATCCAAAAGTTAAATCAACTATTCGATTACCCGTTTCTAGTAGATTTTTCATACCTAAACTCAATTAAACAATTCTGTAATAAAACAGCTTTTTTCCGATTGATAAAGTGTTCAATTTGCATATTGCCACATTCATGCATTGGCATATTGGCACATTATATTAATTGGCATATTACGGAAAAATAACTTTACTCATAATCGCCTGCCTCACATATAGCCCGTTTTGTGCCTGCTGAAAATAGTAAGCTTTGTCGTTCTCATCCACATCCTGATCAATTTCATTCACTCGCGGAAGCGGATGCATGATTTTCAGATTGGGTTTGGTGTTTTCCAGCATGCTGTTTTTCAGGGTGTAAACGTTTTTCACCCGTTCGAATTCAATCAAATCGAGAAAACGTTCTTTCTGTACACGAGTGATATACAGAATATCCGCATCATCAAAATTTCCGGCTAAATCGGCTGTTTCTTCGTAGGGAATGCCACATTTGCGGCAGAATATTTTGTATTCTTCCGGCATTTTCAATTCGTTGGGAGCAATAAACCGAAACGACGGATTGAAATGCGACATGGCCATGATAAGCGAGTGAACCGTGCGTCCGTATTTCAAATCGCCAACGAGGCAGATTTTCAGGTTCTCGAGCGTGCCCTGCGTTTTCAGGATGGAGTAAAGATCAAGCAGCGTTTGCGACGGATGCTGATTGGCTCCGTCGCCGGCGTTGATGATGGGCACGGGTGATACTTCGGATGCATAACGGGCTGCCCCTTCGAGCGGATGCCGCATGACGATGGCATCGGCATAGCAGCTTACCATCCGGATGGTGTCGTGGAGTGTTTCTCCTTTCACCGAACTCGTAGTCGTTGAGTCCGAAAATCCAATAATGCGCCCTCCAAGCCGGTTTACGGCAGTTTCGAAACTCAAACGGGTTCGGGTGGACGGCTCGAAAAAAAGTGTGGCAATCACTTTACCATCCAAAGTTTTGCGATTCGGATTTGCTTCGAATTCTGATGCTGAATGCAGAATTTCAAGTATTTCCTCTTTGCTGTAATCGCTGATTGATACCAAACTGTGATTTTTCATAAGCCCCTTAATCCCCCGGAAGGGGATTTTTTTCAATGGTTATTGTTTTTTTTTAGAAAAAAACCAACATTATTCGCAGGGAATAAGTTGGCTTCAATTTTTTTAAGGATAAATTTTCTGAACAACTTGAATGTTGAAAGTTGCCAACGAAAATAGAATATTGATTATGTCTGCTAATCATATTGAATACCGCAAAGATACTTGTTTTTTTCTGTAAAATTCAAACCTTTGTCTGAAAAACTTGGTTGAATTTTAATAAAAAAAACCGGCCGGAAAGGTCGGTTTTGGATGTTTTTTATTCGCAGTTGCCGTCGATATCGCAGGCACTGCCTTCTGCTACATTGATAAGTGGATTTAATTGATTCTTTTCTTTCCACTCTGCGAATGATTTTTCGAGTGTTTGGGTGAATGTTGTCACCGGTTGCGCTCCCGATACGCCGTATTTACGATCAAAAACAAAGAATGGAACGCCGCGTACGCCAATCTGGCTTGCTTCCTGAATATCGTTTTTTACCTCATAGGCATACTTATCATTTGTGAGCGCTTCATTCACATCGCTTTCGGTAAGGCCTATCTCAAGTGCAATTTTCACAAGCGTTTCCTTTTCGTTCAGGTTTTCACCATTTACGAAAAATGCCTGAAAAAAGCGTTCTTCAGCCTCATCGCCCAGTTTTTTTTCTTTAGCCAGTTGAATAATTTTATGTGAGTCGAACGTATTGGCTACAATGACCTTATCGAAGTCGTATGTCAAACCGGCCATAGAAGCCATGCGCGTAATACTTGTGAACATTTGGCGGGCTTCATCCTGCGAAATTCCTTTGCGCGCGGCTATGTATTCTGTCTCGGTTACCGGATTTTCTGGATCATAAACATACTCAGGATCAAGAAGATACGATTTCCATTCTATCTCAATATGTTCTTTCTCAGTAAATTGCGATAATGCTTTTTCAAAATGACGTTTTCCTATATAGCAAAACGGACATGCTACATCGCTCCATATTTCTACTTTCATGATTTTGTTTGTTTTTAGTAATGTTTCAAAAAAACAATCGAACTCGCCTGAAAGTTTTATCAATGGCATCTATTTCATATTTGTCCGTTCGATTTTTACTCCGTAAATTGTATTCATCTTATGAAAAAACTGCTCTGATGATGCTTTGGGTACATCCACTACGTAGCGGCAATCGTACTGAAGTTCAGATTTCAGAATTTCAGGTTCAAATTCTTTGAATACCCTTAAAACTTCGTTCATTAGTTCGTAACCAAAGCGAATTTCAAAACGTTGAGTTATTACTTTTTCCACAATTTCAGCCCGAGAAAGTGCATCTCTTGCTGCTTCTTTGTATGCCGTAATCAGTCCTCCGGTTCCGAGTAAGATGCCACCGAAATAACGTACTACGATAACCAGCACGTCGGTCAGTTCGAAGGAATTAATCTGCCCCAGGATGGGTCGTCCGGCCGTTCCGGAAGGTTCTCCGTCATCATTGGCTCTGAAGTCTGCCCGCTCAGCACCAAGCATATAGGCATAGCACACGTGGCGGGCATCGTAGAATTTTTTCCGGTATTCATCCAGAATCACTTTTACCTCCTCCACGGTGGTTACAGGCAAAGCAAAAGAAAGGAATTTACTCCCTTTTTCTTTGTAAATTCCTTCGGAAATGCCTGATATGGTGATGAAAGAGTTTATGATAGAAAGAATTGATTGTATAATTATTTGGAAGTAATTTTGGGGGATTTCGGCACCCATCTCTCAAGAAAATTCTTTACTTTTTCCACATTATATCCTTTTCCGGCTTCCAAAATGCCGCTTTCCTGTACGGTCAATATTTTTCCGTCGCTTGATAAAATGATGAAAAACGGATATCCGTACTTTTTATCAGGATCGGTGTATTTTCTGAATACTTTTTCGTTTTTGTTTTCAGGCGAATAGTTCAGGTGATAGTACAGGTAGTTTTGGTCAATAATTTGCTTTAATTCAGGGGTGTTTTGAACGAAATAGTTGAAGCGCAGACACCAGCCACACCAGTTGCCACCGGCCTGAATGAAAATGTTTTTTTGTTCTTTTTTGGCTTGCTCCAACAACTCGTTTATCTTTTTTGCAGCATCTTCCTTCGGGTTGTAAGGCTTTGGAATGACTTCTTTAGCCGGATATTGAAAGGTAGAAATGGTGTCAACCGGTGTTTGTGCCGCGACAGAAAATGTTGTAATAATTGCAAAAAGAAGAATTATCTTTCTCATAGTCAATAATATATACCTATCTTATGAAATTCGTGTGATTTTTGCGCCAATAGCATTCAGCCGTTTGTCGATTTCCTGATATCCGCGGTCAATCTGCTCAATATTCTCAATGATACTGGTGCCATTGGCTGCCATCGCTGCAATGAGCAAAGCGATACCTGCCCGGATATCAGGCGAACTCATTTTGGCCGCCCTGAGATGGAGGTGTTTGCCAAGTCCGATGACGGTAGCCCTGTGCGGATCGCAAAGTATGATTTGAGCTCCCATGTCAATCAGTTTATCCACGAAAAACAGACGGCTTTCAAACATTTTCTGATGAATGAGTACGCTGCCGTTTGCCCTGGTGGCAATAACCAGAAAAACACTCAGCAAGTCGGGAGTCAGTCCGGGCCAGGGAGCATCCGCAATGGTCATAATTGAACCGTCGATAAAAGATTCGATGGTGTAGGAACTCTGATGTGGAATGAAAATATCGTCGCCGTGTTGCTCGATTTTAATACCCATACGGCGGAAACTATCCGGAATTATGCCCAGCTCCTTGAACGCAACGTTTTTGATGGTGATTTCAGAACCGGTCATGGCGGCCATGCCGATAAAACTTCCAACTTCAATCATGTCGGGCAGGAGCGTATGATCACATCCTTTGAGCGATTTCACTCCCTGAACGGTAAGCAGATTGGATCCTACGCCACTTATTTTGGCACCCATGCGGTTGAGCATTTTACTTAATTGCTGCAGGTAGGGTTCGCACGCAGCGTTGTAAATGGTCGTTTCACCTTCGGCCAGCACAGCCGTCATGAGGATATTGGCAGTACCGGTTACCGATGCCTCGTCGAGCAGCATGTAACAGCCTTTCAGTACTTTCGCGCTGATTTTATAAATCTTCAGGTCGGCATCGTATTCAAAATCGGCACCCAGTTTCTGAATACCCAGAAAGTGAGTATCTAACCTTCTGCGGCCTATTTTATCTCCGCCCGGTTTCGGGATGGCAGCTATACCGAATCGGGCAACCAGTGGGCCTACCAGCATAACGGAACCTCTGAGAGCGGCACTTTTTTTGTAAAAATCGTCTGATTCCAGGTAATTCAGATCTATCTCGTCTGCCTGAAAAAAATAGGTGTCAGCCGTAATTTTCTCCACTTTCACGCCAAAATCTTTCAGCAAATCAATCAGATTCAGCACGTCAAGAATTTCGGGAATATTTCGGATGATTATCTTTTCGGGAGTTAGAAGTGTGGCACAGATGACCTGTAAGGCTTCATTTTTTGCACCTTGCGGAGTGATGGAGCCACCAAGTTTTTGTCCTCCCTCAATTTTGAATGATGACATTTTTTTAAGTTAGAAGTTAGAAATTAGAAGTCAAAAGTCAGAAGTCAAAAGTCAGATGCTTGCCTGGTTTATCCGTACTTGTCGGGGTTTCCGGCAGGTTTGAAATCAGAAGTAAGAAAAGAGACCGATTTGTGTTAACAAAGATTTTTTTCCACGCACACATTTCTTATCTTGTTTTTTATTTCTTTTTGGGTTTGTTCTGTACTTTTTTTGAATGTAGCACGTCTTTGGTTTCCATCAGTTTGAAGATATCCTCGGCTACATCTATTTTTCCCTTAGAGAGTTCCCGCAGATCGTCAAAAATTTTTCTGTCGTCCACTACTTCCTTGTTCCAACTCAGAAAACATTTTTTCATCTGATTGGCAATCATGCGAATAAGTTCTTTTTTTGTGTCGTCATCCGGATAGTCTGATATCCGTTCTATCATTTCTTCCAGATTTCTTCCGTAATGCATGTAACTTATCCGGGAGTTTTTGTAGGGAATGGTTTCCGGACGTTCGTACATCTCTTCTTTTTTTACTATTTCATACGGATAATCGATATCCAGTTTGAAATCGGACATGATAGCCACATGATCCCAGAGTTTGTGTTTGAAATCATTTACATCGCGCAGGTAGGGGAAAAGACTACCCATAACATTTATTATGGTATTTACGCATTTGGTTCGTTCTTCGCGGTCTTCAATTTTCAGTGCATATTCTATCATTTGTTGCACATTCCGACCGTATTCGGGCATGATTAATTTTCCCTGAAGTGTGGGGTATTCCATAATTGGTTTTTTAGTCTGTGGTCAGGTGTTTTCTTTACTTTATTATTTTTCTTTCACCAGGTAGATGAGGGTAGGGAAGTGGTCGCTATAACCGTTGAGCCATACTCCGCCAGCGTGTGTTCGCATGGGAGTTCCCTTGTAACTTCCTTCCTGCTGAATGAGAAAACTCTTGTTGAATACTTCGGCTTTCCAGAAAGATAATTTTGTTTTTTCCTTGGTTAGTAAGGGCTGCGAAATGATGATCTGATCAAAAAGATTCCATTGATTGTTGTAAGCCAGCGAGCCTACGCCACTGTCCAGAATTCGCCACATCGGATTGTAGAGTCCTTTGAGTGGTACATCTTCCATATTTCTTTTTGCATTGAGAATTTTTGCGGTGCTTTCGTTGAACGGATCATCGTTCAGGTCGCCCATGATGATGATTTTTGCATTTGCATCTTGTGCGTACAGCGAATCAGCAATCTGTTTTGTCAATCCGGCAGCAGCATTTCTGCGGGGTGCAGAGGCAACCTCACCGCCAGTACGTGAAGGCCAGTGATTAACAATTACGTGAACTTTTTCATTCATCAGGTATCCGCTCACCACCAACTGATCACGTGTATGAAAGGCTGTATCGTTCGTCTGCAATACACAAGATTTGCTGTTAGTAACAATAAAATGTCTTGGATTGTAGAGCAGGCCTACATCTACTCCGCGTCGGTCGGGGCTGTCGTAATGCACTATTTCGTAGGTACGGCTGGCTATCGAGGGTTGTTTCACCAGGTCTTCGAGCACTCCGCGGTTCTCTATTTCGGATACTCCGATGATAGACGGACCGCCGGGGGTAATGTCTTTGCCAAGCTGCGAGATGACGTAGGACATGTTTTTCAGTTTGGCCTTGTATTTCATTCCGGTCCATCTCATGGCTCCGTCGGGGAGAAACTCCTCATCGATGTTGCTCTGATTGATTGTGTCAAAAAGATTTTCGAGATTGTAAAAAGCCACACTTACCACCTGAAAATTTCCGCCTGAGTTGGTTGATTCAACTTTTTTTCCGGTGCCACATGCTGCAAAAACGAATGTAAAAACAATTAGGTAAATGAATTTTCGCATAATATTGATGGATTACATGTCTTTATATATTTTTTTTCAAAAAACAAAAGTCCGAAAAAAATATGAGATAAAAAAACAATTCACCAAAAAACCTTTAGTTTAACCTGTGTAAACTCAGAAAGATTTTTAGCTGTATTTACTTCAAAATTTCATTTCATCAGTTATTGTTTTAATGTCAAAATGACACTAACTTATTCACACTTCTCTCCATTTTCAATTAATTTGATTTGATATATTGAAAAATGCGACTTATGTGCTTGTTTTGGGAAAATGTATGTCAGAAATGAGGTGTTAATCGACTTCTGAAATATAGCTTCAAATCATGTGTATTTCAAAAAAATGTCGTAACTTGCAAAACTTTTTAAAATTAAATTTAATTAATTAACTAACAGAATAAAAGTTCATTTATGAGAAAAATTTGGTTGGTATTTGCAGCTTTCATTTTCACAACGGCTTTTTTGTCTGCTCAGACCAGACTCTCGGGCTACGTGAAAATAGCTGAATCAGAAACGCCTCTGCCCGGCGTAACAGTAACGTTGTTGCATCAGAATATTTCTACGAAAACGAATGCTCAGGGCGAGTTTAATTTTTCATATCTCACGGCCGGCGACGAAGAGGTTAGTTTTTCAAAGTCGGGTTATCTGCCACAGATAAAGCTAATCAGCCTGAAAGATGATACTCAAAACGATTTTGGTACTGTATTCCTGCGTGTTGATATCCAGGAAGAATCCCGTCAGGATGCCATTCTACAGCTGAACGAATCTGACTTCAGCGAAGACGAAGGCCGCGCTTCACAGTCCATTTCCACCAGCCTTTCAAGAGGTGATGTGTATCTCTCGCAGTCGTCCTACAATTTCAGCCCCATGCGTTTCCGGATGCGCGGATACGAACAGGAATTTGAATCTACCTACGTGAACGGCGTTCATTTCAATGCACTCGACAGAGGTGGATTCAACTATTCAAGCCTGGGTGGTCTGAACGATGCCAACAGAAATAAAGACATAGTAGTAGGTTCCGAAGCAAATACTTTCTCTTACGGTAATCTGGGAAGCAACACCAATATACTGAACCGCGCCAGCGCCTTTGCCGCAGGCACACGGGCAAGTGTGGCATACAGCAACCGTGCTTACAAACTGCGCGGACAGGTTACTTATGCCACCGGTTTGATGCCCAACGGATGGGCATTTGCAGCATCGGGCGTATTTCGCTGGGCCGACGAAGGTTTAGCCCAGGGTACATTCTACAATTCGGCCGGATATTTCTTCTCAGCTGAAAAAATGTTGACTCCCCGGCACAGCCTCTCACTGATAACCTACGGCGCTCCTACCAGGCGCGCTCAGCAAAGTGCAGCCACCCAGGAAGTGTATGACATGACGGGTACAATTTATTATAATTCTTACTGGGGATATCAGGAAGGTGTAAAACGTAACTCCCGAATCGTGAAAAGTTTCGATCCGACTGCCATCATCGCTTCCGATTTCAAAATAAGCGAAACCCAGCGACTCCGCACCGGACTGGCATATCACTACAGCATGTACAGCAATTCTGCTCTCAGCTTCTACAATGCTCCTGATCCGCGTCCGGATTACTACCGGAATTTACCCAGTTTTCAGACAGATGAAACCATCGCTGAACAGATTCGCAAAGAATGGGCATTTGATAACGGAGATCCGGTAAATGATAAGGTTTCTCAAATCGATTGGGAATCATTGTATTCGGCTAACTACAAAAACAACGAGATCAATCCGGCCGGAAACGCCAAGTATGCAGTGGAACGCCGCCACAACGATCTGATGGAAACTGCTTTTAACTCCACCTATACCAACCAGCTAAATCCGAATCTTCGCCTGACAGCAGGTATCGAAGCTAAAATGGCCAAAGATATTAATTATAAAACCATGGACGATCTGCTTGGAGCTAACCAATGGATTGATATCGACCAGTTTGCCGAACGTGATTTGAATATCGATCCGAATCCGGATCCGAATAAAATTCAGAACGACCTCAATAATCCTAACAAAGTGATTAAAAACGGCGATTTGTTCGGTTATAAATACAATATTAATATCATCCACAGCAGCGCATTTATTCAAAACGAATGGAACCTGTCGCAGCTGGATATTTATTATGCCGCACAACTCACTTATACTCAGTTCAATCGTCACGGCTACATGCGCAACGGACGCGCCCCCGAAAATTCATTCGGAGCCGGTCAGATCTGGTGGTTCGTTGACCCTTCGGTAAAAGCCGGAGCTACCTACAAAATCGATGGACGCAACCGCCTCTATGCCAATGTACTTGCCGAAACGCGTGCTCCACTGCCAAGCGGTGCATACGTATCCGAAAGAATCAAAGACGACCGGATTCCTTATTTGCAATCACGTAAAATTCTTTCGTACGACTTAAACTACTCGTTCATTTTCCCGTCGGTACGTGGCAGATTCACCGGATTCCGTACCCACATGCTCGGAACTTCTGAAAACCTGGGTTATTACGACGATGCACTTCGCACATTTATCAACCACATGCTGATGAAATCAGATAAAATCTATCAGGGAATTGAAGCCGGTCTCTCCGTAAAACTGAACAGAAGTTTCTCTATCTCAACTGCCGGCACTTTTGCCGATTATCATTATACGAATGATGCCATTGGTGTTAAAAGTTTTGAAAATGGTTCGAAAGCGGATATTCAGGAAACCGTACTGACAAAAGGACTGAAAATCAACACCGGACCTCAGCTTGCTGCCAACATCACGCTTGATTATTTCCATCCCAAAATGTGGTTTGCCGATGTAACGCTCAACTATTTCGACAATAATTATCTCGACTTTGCGCCCAACCGATTCACGGCAAGTAATGTGGCAATGTATGAAGCAGATGCTACCGGCGAAGCAAAAAGAATACTGGGTACTCAGGAAAAACTCAACGCCGGATTTCTGCTCGATGCCTCCATCGGAAAAGTGGTTTACCTCCCGAAACGCCGTTCGATGAATATTAACCTCAGTTTCAGTAATATTCTGAACAATACAAACATGATAACAGGTGGATTCCAGCAAGGCAGAATGCCGATGCTCGATGAAACAAGTCTGGACATGGCAAACCTGAACAGATTCCCCAATAAATACTATTATGCCTGGGGATTTAATATGTTTCTGAACCTTGGATTCAGATTTTAATTATGAAAACAGTAAAAAGTAACAATATGAAAATCAAATCATTAATATATATAATTGTTCCGGTTGTTCTTTTAACTTCGTGCAACAAAACGGAATTTGATGCTATCCCGGTGAGTGAACTGATGGGTGATTCGCTGAAAACAACCTACACCATCGAACAACTCAAAACTGATTTTATGACCAACAGCGATGCTTACTCCGATCCGGTAGGCAAGATGGCAGGACTCTACACGGCCGATAAAATTAATTCGTCGCAGGATGTTGTTATCAGTGGATTTGTAACTTCTACCGACGTGGAAGGGAATGTTTATAAATATTTTGTCGTTCAGGAAGACAAACCCAACGGGCAGGCTCTCAAAGTTTCGATCGATGCATCCGGCCTTTCGGCTGTTTATCCGCTGGGTCAGCAGGTTTGGATTCGCTGCAACGACTTATACATTGGTAAATACGGTGAAGCACCACAGCTGGGTTCGCTCTATATTAACAAGGAACGCATGAAAATATCCGGTGCCGACACCATTTACAGAACCGAACCCGGAAGAATGCCCCTTTTTACGGCTCAAAAGCATGTTTACTCATACGGAATGCCTCAACCAGACAGAATAAAAGCCGACACCATGACGGTGGCTCAAATCAAGGCAGCTGATTACAAAAAACTGGTAAACAAGCTGGTATGTATCAAAAATGCGTATTTCACCGGATTCGACGGAAATAAAAAAGCACTCTCATCACAAAACATGATATTTGCTCCCTCTACCGGCGGAGTAGGTTATCCTCAGCTCCGAAATATCAGTGACGGAACCGGCGATGTGGCCATCGCTACCAGCGAGTACGCCAAATTTGCCACCAAACCTCTTCCACCGTCCAATTTCAGTGGTAATATTACAGTTATTGTCGGTTGGTATAAGAACTACACCGATGCAGCAGGTGTATATCAGCTCACGCTGAGAACACTGGATGATTTGGGTAAAGGTTTTGAAACCTATCTGTCGAATATTAACTACACTAAATAAAACAACGTAAAATCTTATGAAGAAGAAATTAATATATGGATTTTTGCTTTTGACGGCTTCAGTAATTACTGCCTGTACAAATGCAACTGACTACGATCTGGAAAATCCTGAATCGCAAAAGGTTATCTTTACCGAAACATTTGAAAGCGGTACCCTGGGCGATTTTACCACCCAAAGTGTAACAGGTGATCAGGTTTGGGTGGGCGATGCCAGAGGTTATGCTTTTATGACCGGTTATGTGAGTGCCACACGCGAAAATATAGCCAACGAAGACTGGCTGATTTCGCCGCAAATCAATCTGACCGATGTTACGACCGCTCATTTTACTTTTGAACATGTAGCCCGCTATTTCGCTGACCTGGTTAACGAAGCTACTGTATGGATTTCAGATAATTACGTTTCAGGAGCACCATCCACAGCTACCTGGACTCAGGTGGTAACAAGCCCTTTCAGAGATCCCGGAGCATGGGATTTTCAGCCTTCAGGACAACTTAGCCTCACTGCCTACGCCGGAAAGAAAATACACATTGCTTTCAAGTATATTTCTACAAATACGAAAGCCGGTTCGTGGGAAATAAAAAACATGGTGGTTGCAACCGGTGAAGCTGTCAATGAAAACGTAAACTATGGTTTGGGAACAGCTGCTTCTCCTTACTCCGTTCTCGGAGGCACCTACAACCAGAATAATACCTCAGCATGGCTCAAAGGGACAATCGTCGGATATGTCTGGTATGTGGCAGGAAAAGGAAATTCATTCTATTTCAGTGGCGATACTTGTACTCAGGCCACCAACATACTGGTTGCCGACTCCGGAAGTCTGTATCTGAGTCAGGCAATGGCTGTTCAGCTTCCCGCAGGTGCTGTTCGAACCGGAATCAACCTGAAAGACAATAAATCTTTGTATGGTAAAAAGGTGACACTCTACGGTGATCTTACTGCCTATTTCGGCATTGCCGGTCTGAAAAACACATCTTACTACAAGCTGGAAGATGGTACAACAGGCGGAAACAAACCCTTCGATCCCTCTACGGCTATTTACTACGAAACCTTTGCCACCAATCTGGGCAAATTTACCACTCAAAACGTTACCGGCGGTGAAATATGGACTTATAATGGAACTTATAAGTGTGCGTACATGACCGGATTTGTGAGCAGTCAAAACAGAGCCAATGAAGACTGGCTCATTTCGCCCGAGATCGATCTGACCGGGAAAAGCGATATTGCACTGGCATTTGATCATGTGTTCCGCTATGGTGGAGAGCCGGCTAACGAAGCTACTGTTTGGGTTTCTGAAAATTACAGCTCAGGCTTGCCTGCTACAGCTACCTGGACTCAGATAACGACCAACTTTACGAATGCCTCCACCTGGGATTTTTACAATACAGGCGACATAAGTCTGAAAGCCTATGCGGGCAAAAAAATCAAGATTGCACTTGTGTACAAATCTACCTCAACCAAAGCTGGTACCTGGGAAGTGAAAAACTTTATTGTGAAGTAAAAAAAAACAATATTTTATCGTTTTAGACAAAAAAAAGGAAGCTGTCGCATGCGGGCAGCTTCTTTTTTTTTAACTGTAATTTCGAAATTCGAAAAATCTATTTTCAGAAAGTTATCAATCCGCGTCCGCTCATCTCTTTTGGGATATCAATACCCAAAACCTGGCAAACAGTTGGTGAAACATCAGCCAAAATTCCGGGTTCGATTGTTGCATTTTTATCATTTGTAACAAAAACAAATGGCACCGGATTGAGAGAGTGAGCTGTATTGGGCGAACCGTCGGCATTGATTGCATTGTCGGCATTTCCGTGGTCGGCAATGATAATGGCTTCGTAATCGTTAGCCTTTGCGGCCTCAATCACTTTTTCCACGCACACGTCAATCGTTTCAACGGCTTTAACGATGGCTTCTTTTACACCTGTATGACCTACCATATCGCCGTTGGCAAAATTCAGCACGATAAAATCAAATTTCTGAGAATTCAGTGCATCCACCATTCTATCGGCAATTTCAGGCGCGCTCATCTCCGGTTGTAAATCGTAAGTTGCTACTTTTGGAGAAGGAACAAGAAGACGCTCTTCACCCGGGAATTCAGCCTCACGACCGCCTGAGAAGAAGAATGTAACGTGAGCAAATTTTTCGGTTTCGGCCACCCGCAGTTGTTTCAAGCCAAGACCCGAAACGTATTCTCCCATCGTATTCTGTACATTGTCCTTATCAAAAAGAACATGCAACCCTTTGAAAGAACTGTCGTACGGCGTCATGGTGAAATATTGCAGCGGAATAGTGTGCATGCCGTGTTCGCGCATATCTTCCTGAGTCAGTACGATTGTGAGTTCTTTGGCACGGTCGTTACGGAAGTTGAAGAAAATAACCACATCGCCTTCTTCGATTTTTGCAACTGGTTTTCCATCCGAATCCACATGTACAATTGGTTTAATAAATTCATCTGTAACGCCTTCATCATAAGAATCTTGCATTGCCTGTACCATATCAGAAGCAGGTGTACCTACTCCATTAACCAGTAAATCATATGCCTGTTTTACACGTTCCCAGCGTTTGTCGCGGTCCATAGCGTAGTAGCGCCCGATAATAGTAGCGATTTTTCCGGTGGTTTGGTCAATGTGGTTTTGAAGTTGTTCGATAAATCCTTTACCACTCTTCGGGTCTGTGTCACGCCCGTCCATAAAAGCATGTACATAAGTGTCTGTAACGCCGTATTCGTTGGCAATATCAATTAATTTCATTAAATGATCCAGCGAACTGTGAACACCTCCGTCAGAAACCAGGCCCAGTAAGTGAATTTTTTTTCCGTTATCGCGGGCGTATGTATATGCTTTTACGATTTCAGGGTTTTGCATGATGCTGTTGTCACGACAAGCACGGTTAATTTTCACTAAATCCTGGTAAACCACACGTCCGGCCCCGATGTTCAGGTGACCTACTTCCGAATTTCCCATCTGCCCGTCCGGAAGGCCTACGTTCTCACCCGAAGCAAGTAAATAAGAATTCGGATAAGTAGCCAATAGTTTATCCCAATAAGGCGTAGGAGTGTTGTAAATCAGGTCAGCTTCCGATTGGTTGCCAATACCCCAACCATCTAAAATCATTAATAAAGCTTTTTTTCTCATATTTTTTAAGTTTTGTTTTATATTCTGTTTTCGGGGTGCAAAATTACTCATTTTTTGGCACTTATCCTTGAAATTCTTCGAAGATTTTGCATGCTTGCAGATTGATTTGTCATACAAGAATGTCGGACCTCCTGAAAGCAAAAACTTCATGCTCCGTGCTTCCAACTTCCAACTTAATAAATTATCTTTGCATCCTCAAAAACACTATTGAATGTTTATTGTACTCAGTTTTATGCTGGCGGGAATTATAGTCGGTTACCTGCTTCGCAGTAAAAAAATCCGTTTTTTTCAAGGATTAATTATAACACTTATATGGCTGTTATTGTTTTTGCTGGGTTTGGAAATCGGTGCTAATAAAGAGGTCGTTTCGCAGTTTGGGAAACTTGGTCTTGAAGCTTTCATCATTGCTGCCGGAGGAACTCTGGGCAGTGTGCTGGCTGCAAAATTTCTGTGGAAAAAAGTGGAAAGAAATAAGAAAGATAAAAAATCCTGAATTTTAGTTTTTATTCAGGTAAAAATCTTTTACCAAAGCTGAGTATTCCGGTGTATAAAGATTTCTTTCTTTCTCGATAATCAGTTCTTCGGTTTTACAATCTGTCACTTCCATTTGATACTCCATCAAAAGCCGTTTAGCAGGTTTTTCGGGATTTGGAAATACATTCACCAGCCTGCTGCAAAAAAGTTTTTCCTTTACAGCGAGTTCGTTGAAAATTTTTCCTTCGGGCACAGGTAGAATGACACACAGCCGTCCTTTTTCAGTCATCATTTTTTTTGCATTTAAAATCAGTTCTAAGAATGGCAGTGAATCTGAATGACGTGCTTTTGTTCTCGATTCGGAAGGCGATTTCATCGAATTGATAAAAAACGGCGGATTACATACGATTAGATCAAAACCGGCTGACGAACCGGATGCAAATTGCTGAAAGGAAGTGTGAATAACCCTGATGCGGTTGTCCCAGGGTGAATTTCCTACATTTTCTCTGGTCTGTACAATGCTTTGTTTATCAATATCGATGGCTGTTATACGGGCTTCGCATCGCTGAGCGAGCATCAGAGTAATCAGACCGGAACCACATCCGACGTCCAATATGGACTTTACATCCGAAACATCTGCCCAGGCACCAAGTGTAACTCCGTCAACACCTACTTTCATGGCACACTTGTCATGAAAAACAGTGAATTGTTTGAATTTAAAAAAGGGATTTGACATGTACGGTTTTTTATCTTCTGCTTCCGGACTCACGGCTTGCAGGCTGCGATGAACTCCGGCTTTCGGATGAAGAACTGCGGGTAGAACCTTGTTGTACACTTCGCGAAGATGAACTGCTGCCACCGACACTGTAAGGAACATCCCTGGTTTGACGACCAACCTCCGTTCTGCTGTCATTTCTTCGTACAGGATTTTCCATTTTGTCGCTCGTTGATCTGTATCTGTCCGAAGCAGGAGTTTGTATTTGTCGTTGAGACCGGTCAGTCCTTACCGGTCGGTCCCGGAATTGTGTTCGTGTATTTGTTTCGCTATTTTGACCCGAATTAAACCTTGTATTGGCATCAGTTCGGGTTGATTGCCTTTTACCATCTATTTCTACCGATTGGACTTCCGATCGTTTTGTCTGTAATTCATAATTCTGACGATCGTTCAGCACCTTACCGATTTCTTCAGTTTTCGATCTGATGCGGTTTACAGCATCGGAGCGTTTATTGGATTGCTTGCGTTCGCGGGCATATTTAAGATTGATCTCGTAGATGTTTTTCACCTGTTCAGGTGTGAGATTCAGCTCTTTCTGCATTTTTTCAGTTTGCTTCACAGCTTCCTGTTCCGGTGTCCTGTCGATCACGGAGGTACTTTGAGCAACAGAAAAGGTAGGTATATTTATTGCCAGTAATAAAAACAATATGTATTTCAAAACTCTTCTCATAGTTCAACTTCACCAAATATCATGATTTGTAAATCGTTACTGAATGAGCAACAATGACTGTGCCAATATTTAATATAGGATATTGTAAATGCGTTTTTTAACTTTCTAAACTTTTTGTAAGAAAAAAAATCTGCCCGTTGTATCAATTCCCGAAGCAGGAAAGTATTTATTTTTGAAAATCCCGGAGTTTGATTTTGGTAAGAACATTTTTGGTGTCAAGTGTAAAGTCGCTGCTCATGATCCATCCGTAATAGCCGATGTCGTTTTTCAGCACATCGCTCACTTTCTGTCCTTTATATTTTCCAAAATTGATGATTTCTTCTCCTTTTTCGTTGTAAATGATTCGTCCGGCAAAGTCGGCATTGTTGTTTTGAGTAGTGAAACCTGACAAAAATGCGATTTCGTTTTTCAATTCGGGATATCTGTCGAGCTGAGCCATGAGCACCTCATAGGTGGCTCTGGTATCGGCCTCGGCGCTGTGAGCATTGTCCAGATCCTTATCGCAATAAAACTTGTAGGCTGCTGATAATGTCCGCTGTTCCATTTTATGAAAAACCACCTGTACATCTACGAATTTTCGTTTTTTCATGTCTATATCCACCTCTGCTCTCAGAAATTCTTCAGCGAGCAGCGGTATGTCGAACCGGTTGGAATTATATCCCGCCAGATCGCACCCTTCAAAATCGCGGGCGATTTCACGTGCCACTTCCTTAAAGCGCGGACAGTCTGCCACATCCTCGTCGGTAATTCCATGAATAGCAGTGACTTGTTCGGGTATGTGCATTTCGGGATTTATACGAATGGTTTTCGATTCTTCTCTTCCGTTGGGTGAAATTTTCAGGTAGGAGATTTCAACTATTCTGTCGGTAACGATATTGGTACCGGTAGTTTCCAGATCAAAAAATACAATGGGATTTTTTAAGTTTAGTTTCATTTTATCACTCTTTTCTATTAAAAAAATAAAGCAGAAAAGTAATTTTTGGATACTTTTCTGCCGGATTTTTATTGTTTTTTTCTTTAAGAATTAATCATTGAGGAGCATAGGCATCAACAACATCAGAATTTTCTCGTTGTCATCTTCCTGCACCGGAAGCAGTATTCCTGCACGCGAAGGATCGGCCAGTTCGAGCACTACTTCTGCTGAATCCACATTACCCAGCATTTCGATCAAAAACGTTGATTTGAATCCAATTTTTATTGGTTCTCCCTCATACTGGCAGGGGATGAATTCTTCGGCCGAAATCGAAAAATCGATGTCCTGCGCCGAAACATGTACCTGATTTTGAGTAAAATCCAGTTTTATCAGATTGCTTGCCTGGTTGGAAAATACGGATACGCGTTTGAGGGTATTGAGCAGCGTTACCCTGTCAATAATTATTTTAAATGGATTGTTTTTCGGAATTACACCGTTGTAATTTGGATAACGACCTTCAACTTGCCGGCAAACCATGGTATAATTGCTGAGTTCGAAATAAGCATTTTTATCGTCGAACTTGATTTCTACATTACCGGATTCTTTCGGCAATATGTTCCGGAGCATGGTTGCAGGTTTTTTAGGTAAAATAAAACTCATACTTTCGCCTTCAACTACCGAAGCAGTTTCGTAGCTGGTTTTGAATCGAACCAGTTTATGAGCATCGGTGGCTACGAGGGTAAGTTCTGATGAAATATCAAAATAAATGCCATTCATTACCGGTCGGAGCTCGTCTTCGGCCATGCAGAAAAATGTTTTCGAAATCCCGCTCAGCAAATGAGGAACGGCAACGTTCAAATGCTGAACATTATCACCCAGCTGAGGCAGCAGTGGATACATATCGCCGCTTTGACCGATAAAATTGTAAGTTCCATTCGCCGAAGTGATTACCATGGCCAGCGTCGAATCATCGATATGGAAAGTTAGGGGTAACTCCGAAAATTCACGTAACGTATCCAGGATCAACTTGTTAGCTACAGCTACAGTTCCACTCCCTTCCACATCCTGAACTTCCATGGAAGTAATCATTGTAGTTTCAATGTCAGAAGCAGTCATTGTTAGCGTATTTCCTTGCAGACTGAGCAGAAAATTGTCGAGAATCTGAAGTGAGTTTTTACTGTTAATAACACGGCTTATGGCTTGCAGGTGACTAAGTAATTCGGTACTTGATACTGTGAATTTCATATTTATCTTGATTTACTTTTTAAAATTTTACACGCAAATAATTTAGCAAATATACAGATTATTTTTAAAAAAAGAAACTGCTGAATTGATTTTTGTTGTTTTTGATTATTCATCACCGTTTTTTTCTTTTTCAGGGAATATTCTTATAGAAATGATGGCTGTGTTGATTTTTTTTTTTACTTTTGATGTTTAAAAAATTTCAACTCTAATCAATATGAGCACCATCACAATCAAAGACAAACAATTCAGTCTCTCAATTAAATCAGAAGTTATTCAGGAAGCAGTGTCAAAAGTAGGCGAACAAATCAACCGCGACATGGCCGACAAAAATCCAATGTTTATTTGTGTACTTAACGGTGCTTTCATGTTTGCCGGCGATCTGATGAAAGTGGTGAACATTCCCTGCGAAATTACGTTTATCAAACTTTCGTCGTATGAAGGGCTTTACACCACCGGTTCGGTCAAAGAAGTGCTCGGGCTCAGCGAAAGTGTAGTTGGGCGCAACATAGTGGTGGTGGAAGATATAGTAGATACCGGCATCACGATGGAAAAAATCCTCACATCGCTGGAAGCAAAAGGCGCCAACAGCATAAAGGTAGCCACCTTCCTGCAAAAACCGGAAGCTCTGCAACGCGATATACACATTGACTACATAGCCATGAAAATACCCAATGAATTTATAGTAGGATATGGCCTTGATTATGACGGATACGGACGTAACCTGAAAGACATATATACCGTGGTAGATTAATTGATGACTCCATTTTTTATTGAAAAAAAACAGTAATACCAATAATTTTTTTTCCATTTTAACGCAAAAAACAACATGCTTAACTTAATTATCTGCGGCGCACCGGGCAGCGGCAAAGGAACACAGAGCGACCTTATCATCAAAAAATACAATCTTCAGCATTTTTCTACCGGCGATATTCTCCGAAAGGAAATAGCTGACGAAACGGAGCTGGGCAAATACGCACACGAATTTATTTCGAACGGACAATTAGTGCCGGATGGAGTGATTATTGACATGATTGCCGGCAAAATAGATAAGCTGAACAAAAGTCAAATTAATGGAGTGATCTTTGACGGATTTCCACGAACGGTAGCACAGGCCGAAGCCCTGGAAGAATTATTCGAAAAACGGGGATTAAAAACAGACCTGCTGATTGATCTGGCAGTGGATGAACAAGAACTGATAGACCGCCTGATGCTCAGAGGAAAAACCTCGGGCAGAAGTGATGATAACCTGGAAACAATCAAAAAAAGGCTTGAGGTGTATCACAATCAAACCAAACCGGTGACCGAATACTACGAAAAACTCGGCAAATATGCCTCAGTGTACGGCATGGGAACTATTGAAGATATTTCGGCTCGAATTGCCGCAGCAATAGATGAGATAAAGTAAACAGCACAAAACATCCATCGACATTTTTTTATCGGTGGATTTTTTTTAAAACAAAACAACAAGAAACTAAAAAATGGCTATAGGCTCCAATTTTGTAGATTATGTGAAAATCATAGGCCGTTCGGGCAAAGGCGGTGCTGGTTCAACTCACTTTCATCGTGAAAAATTCATACCGAAAGGCGGCCCGGATGGTGGAGACGGAGGTCGGGGCGGGCATGTGATACTCCGTGGAAATAAAAACCTGTGGACTCTCATACACCTGAAATACGCCCGGCACGTATATGCCGGTGATGGAGGAGATGGAAGCCGGAGCCGGAGTTTCGGGAAAGACGGTAAAGATCAGGTAATAGAAGTGCCAATCGGGACGGTAGTTTACGACGGACAAACCGGTGAATTTCTCTGTGACGTGAAAGACGACGGACAGGAAGTGATACTGCTCAAAGGCGGACGTGGCGGACAGGGAAACTGGCATTTTCGCACCGCCACCAATCAGGCACCACGATACTCACAACCGGGAGAGCCCCGAATAGAAAAAACACTCATTCTGCAACTCAAAATTCTGGCAGATGTAGGTTTGGTAGGATTCCCTAATGCCGGTAAATCTACGCTTCTGTCGGTAGTATCGGCTGCCAAACCCGAAATAGCCGACTATCCCTTCACCACACTGGTCCCGAATCTGGGCATTGTGCGTCATCGCGACAATCAATCTTTCGTAATGGCCGACATACCGGGTATTATTGAAGGCGCTGCCGAAGGCAAAGGTCTCGGACTGAGATTCCTGAGGCACATCGAGCGTAATTCCATCCTGCTGTTCATGATTCCGGCAGACAGCAAAAACATACAATCGGAATATGAAGTGCTGTTGAACGAACTGAAAAAATACAATCCGGAATTAGCCGACAAGCAACGGGTACTGGCTATTTCCAAATGTGATATGCTGGACGAGGAAATGATGGAACAGATGAAAAACGAGCTACCCGATGACGTGCAATGCGTTTTCATTTCGTCGGTAAGCGGATTGGGAATAGATGCTCTGAAGGATATTCTGTGGGTGGAACTGAATAAAGAAACCAATAAAGTGGTAGAATGGATTCACCGACCGATGGAATTAACAAGCATGGAAGAAGATGAAGATTTAGATGAAGTTGAAGACGGTGATGATGATGACGAAGATGACGACGATTTAAGCAAATACAAAGGCATCGGGTGGGATGAGCAGTAGTGAAAACATCCCGGAAGTTCTCGAATACCCCATTCTAAGCCGGTATACTGAAATATTGCATTTTACATCCACACGCTCCGGTGGAGTCAGCACCGGAAAATATGCCTCATTGAATCTGGGTAAATATTCAGGTGATAAAAATGAAAATATTCAGGAAAATCTCTCCAGGTTTTGCAGTAAAATCGGTATAGAGACACAACAAGTCTATTTGCCTTTTCAGACCCACGGTAATTCGGTTCTGATAGCAGATGAAGAATTTCTCGCCCAAAGTGCCGAAAAACAGGCAAATCTACTTCATCACACAGATGCACTTATCACCAACATTCCGGATGTCTGCATTGCTGTTTCTACCGCCGACTGCGTTCCGATACTTCTGTATGATCCTGAAAACAGAGTGATTGCATCCATTCATGCCGGATGGAAGGGTACCTGCTCCCGCATTGCGGCAAACACCGTTCAAATTATGCAAGCTACATTCGGAGTAAATCCAAAAAACCTGATTGCCGTAATCGGCCCTTCTATTTCACCGGCAATGTATGAGGTCGGTGCTGAACTGATTGACACTTTCATGGATGCCGGATTTGATGTGGATAAAATCTTTATTCGCATCAACAATAAAATTTATCTGAATCTATGGAAGGCCAACAAAGACATTCTGCTCGAAAACGGAGTTGATGAATCCAATATTGAAATTTCAGGATACTGCACCTATACCGGACAGAGTATATTCTTCTCAGCCAGGCGATTAGGAATAAAATCGGGTAGAATGATTTCCGGTATAATGCTTAAAAAGAATTAATCCAGGTTTTCAAGTATTTTTTCCAAATCGGTGTCAATCTCATGAAGTTGTTTTTTGCAGACTTCCAGAAGCACTGCTGCACGTTTCACCTTTTCTGATATCAACTCCATATTGATTTCTGTGTTTCCGTCAAGTTCGGCCAGGATTTTCTCCAGTTCGGCCACTGCGTCGCTGTATAATAGTTTTTTAGCCATAATATTTTTCTGTTATTCTTCCGAAAAATGTACCAGAACATGCCGGTATGAATTGAAAATTTTTGATTTGGACACAAATCCGAGGTACCTTTTTTCCACATCAACCACCGGCAGATTCCACGCTCCGGTATCTTCAAAAATCTGCATAACCTTTTCCATGGGTAAATCGATATTGATGGTAGCTGGAGGAGAAATCATGAGCTGCTGAACGGTGAATTTATCGTAAAGCTCGGGTCGGAACATGATATTGCGCACTTCATCGAGCAACACAATACCCAAAAATTTCTTATTATCAGGGTTAACCACCGGGAACACATTCCGGCTTGATTTTGAAATCACTTTTACCAGCTCACCAAGAGTCATTTTCGGATTAACAACTGATAAATCTGTTTCGATTACATTCTCCATTCTCAACAACGTAAGCACCGCTCTGTCTTTGTGATGTGTAATCAGTTCGCCTTTCTGGGCAAGCCGCATGGCATACAGGCTGTGAGGTTCGAAAATAATGATTGTCATGTATGAAATGGTCGAGACAATCATCAATGTCATGAAGAGGTTGTAACTTCCGGTGAGCTCGGCTATCAGAAAGATGCCTGTAAGAGGTGCATGCATTACACCCGACATCAGACCCGACATGCCGGCCAGCGAGAAATTGGAAGTTGGTGCAGCCAGGCCTATCTGATTCATGACTGTAGCTGTAATAAATCCGGTAATACACCCAACAAAAAGTGATGGTGCAAATATCCCACCTACTCCTCCGGGACTCGTAGTAGCGGTAGAGGCAAAAATTTTAAAAAACAAAATCAGGGCAAGATAAATGACCAATACCCATACACTTCCACCCAGATGCTGGAAATAACTGGTTTCGAGTACAACTTTTGAATTGCCGTTGAGCAGCGCTTCGATGGTATTGTAACCCTCGCCGTACAACGGTGGAAATACAAAAATCAGAACACCCAGTGTAATTCCACCTGTTATAATTTTGGTAAAGGGTGATTTGATTTTACGGAAAGATACTTCCAGAAAATTCATTCCACGGGTAAAATAAAGCGATACAAAACCACAAATGATTCCCAGAATAATCAACTGAGGAATACGGCTGACCGAAAATGGTTCGTAACTCGTAAACTGAAACATAAAACTGCTTCCGGTAACAAAATAGGTAAGAGAAGTAGCTGTAACAGAAGATATTAACAAGGGTACGATGGAAGTCAACGTCATATCAAGCATCAGCACTTCGAGTGTGAAAACCAGTCCGGCTATCGGTGCCTTGAAAATGCCTCCGATAGCTCCGGCAGCTCCACATCCAATCAGCAGTAACATTGTTTTCTGATTCAGTTTGAAGAATTTGCCCATGTTGGATCCGATGGCCGATCCGGTGAAAACAATTGGAGCCTCGGCACCCACCGAACCGCCAAAACCGATGGTGACTGCGCTCCCCACAATGGATGTCCATACGTTGTGAAGTTTGATGATGGATTTACGCTGCGAGATGGCATACAATATCCGGGTGACACCGTGGCTGATATCATCTTTCACTACATATTTTACAAAAAGATAGGTGAGTACAATTCCCATAAACGGAAATACAAGGTACCAAAAATTCACCTCATCAGGATTGAAGCTGTGAGTAAGCAAATTCTGAATAAGATGAATAGCTGATTTTAGAATTAAAGCTGCCAGCGAAGAGAAAATACCGACAAAGAAACTCAATATGAGAATAAAATTCCGTTCCTTGATGTTTCTTTCACGCCAGGCAAGCATCTTCAGATACCAGGGTTTATCTACCATGACCTTTCATATTCGTAAGATTACAAAGATAATGGTTTTTATTTTGAATGGGAAGCATTCGGCAGGAAAAGTAAAACGAATATCAGACACCTTTGCCACCGAAAATAATTTCCAACGTGGACAGGATAATTTTCATATCGGTCATCAGGTTCATATTTTCCATATATACAATGTCGTAATTGAGCCGTTCGATCATTTTATCAATTGTATCCGAATAGCCAATTTTAATCGGTCCCCACGAGGTAAGACCTGGACGAATCTGATACAGCAGACAGTAATAAGGAGCCTCCTGAATTATCTGGTCAATATAGAATTTTCGTTCGGGTCTGGGCCCTACAATACTCATATCACCGCGAATTACATTGATAAACTGCGGGATTTCATCGAATCTGTATTTCCGCATCATTCTTCCCACTTTGGTTACCCGGTCGTCGGTAGAGCTACTGAGTTTTGGCGTGCCTTTTTCTGCATTGCTTTGCATGGTTCTGAATTTCAGCATTTCAAACGACTTGCCGTGAAGTCCGATTCTCTCCTGTTTGAAAATGGCGGAGCCTTTCGAGTCGAGCCTGATGGCAATGAAAAAATAAAGCATCAGGGGCGAAAGCAAAAGAAGGCTGAAAGCCGAAACAAAAATATCAAACGATCTTTTCACGCAGAGTTCCCAATCGGTCATGGTAGGCTGTGTGATGCTTACCAGCGGATTAAGCCCGTATTTCTGTATGCGTACCCTGCCGGTCAGGATCTCGTATAACCGGGGAGTAAACTGAATTTCGATGTTGTATTGAAAAAGTTTGTTGATGATATTAAATATGCGTTGTTCGTTGGTATCATCCAGAGCTACAATTACTTCCTTTACATTCATGGCGTCAATCACCCTGCCCACATCAAACAAACTTCCGACAATTTGCTCCTGATTAATGTCTTTTTCGTGAGAATCAGCCTTAATGAATCCAACCAAACTATTAAAAAGCGAATTTTTCTGAATCTCGTCAGCTATGCGCCCGGCATTTTCACCTGTTCCGATTATCAGCGTGTTGATGGTCCATTTTTTTCTTTTAAAATGGTTACGAATACTGGCACTTTGAACTGCTCTGACGACAAATGTAATAGTAAACATCAGCACAAAGAGTACCAAAAGAGAATAGTAATAATTCTGATAGCTCACTACGGCATCATCAAGGAGCAAAACAAAGAAAATTATGACAGAAATGATAGCTGAAGAAAAAAATGTAGTAAAGAATTCTGTTATTTTGCTTTCTTTGATAGGATTAACATAATATCCTGATAAATAGTGAATTGCAACACAAAGGATCGGAAATAGAAACAGATTGGAATAATAATTGAAATTAGGTACAAAAACAGAAATGCTCGAAAACAATTGACCGTCGTTGACAACCCTTCTGAAAATCATAAAAAGGACCCATACAACCAGGGCGGCTATTATATCGAAAAAAACATATTTTGAAATGAGTAGTTTTTTATTCATGCTGTTGTTATTCACGAATTATTTGAATCTCATTTTTCACTCCCAGTTTGATAATGGAGCTTGCTTTAGCGGGTTGATCTTCATCGCGCCGATAATTTACTACGTAATCTACCTGACTGATAATTTCTTTTGAAATATCTGCAAACAAAGCCGGTGATTTCTCACCGCTGATGTTGGCCGAAGTAGAAACCACCGGTTTGCGGAACATTTCACACAGTTTTTTCGAAAAAGCTTCTTCAGTCACACGGATGCCTATCGTATTATCATCGTTGATCAGATTTGATGCCAGATTTCGTGCTCCCGGGTAAATGATGGTGAGCGGTTTGGTTGTCAATTCTATCAATTCCCAGGCCATATCAGGAATTTCTGAAACGTATGCCTGCAACTTGGCCGGCGAATCAATGAGCACAAGCATCGATTTGGTTTCGGCCCGCCGCTTGATATCGTACACTTTTTTTACAGCCGTTTCGTTGGTTGCATCGCATCCCAGCCCCCAGATGGTATCGGTAGGATACAATATCACACCACCCTGCCGAAGAACCTCCACAGCTTTTTTCACTTCATCCATCATATCGTTTGCCATATTATTTTTAAAAACGTAAAAAAACAATTTTTATTTCAACATTTCTGAATAAAAGCAAAGACGCTTTTTGTGTTTCAGAATAAAAAAAGTTCACCTACTTTTGCTCAATTCAGGAATAGTAATTAGATTTGTAGTCATCAAAGATACGATTATGATTCAACAGCCCAAAGAAAAAAGCAGATTATTCCCCGAAGAATGCCTGATAAGAGAAATTGCAGGAAGACCCCGACTCTCCATCGGTATTCCGAAAGAAAATCCGGCCATAGAAACCCGTCTGGCACTCACCCCCGAAGGAGTGAGCATAATAACCGAAGACGGTCACAGTGTGTACGTACAGCGGGGAGCCGGTGCGCCCATGTCATACACCGACTTACAGTACAGTGAAGCAGGTGCATTTCTGGTTGACGATGTATCAGAAGTTTTCGGTGCCGATATAGTGTTGAAAATCACACCTCCTGAAATAGAGGAACTGAATCTGATGCAAAACCGCTCTACGGTCTTTTCGATGCTTCAGTTAAGCAATCTCTCCAAAGAAGCTATTGAATTGATCATGCTTAAAAAGATGAACGCTTTTGCCTACGAGCTGATAAAAGATGAACAGAAAGCATTTCCGGTGGTCAATTCCATTGCCGAAATTGAAGGTAACACTGCCATAGCTGTGATTTCAGATCTGATGAGCAGCGAGCGGGGCGGCAAAGGCATTTTGCTGGGCGGGGTAGCCGGAATAACTCCACCCGAAATTGTAATTCTCGGAGCAAGTATTACCGGATCTGTAGCAGCCCGGGCAGCTATCGGGCTTGGCGCTATGGTTAAGGTTTTTGATCATGACATTAATAAACTCCGCAAAATACAGCATTATCTTGGCCGTCAGGTATTTACGTCTGTTATACATCCCAATGTACTCTTCAAAGCCCTGGCTTCGGCAGATGCCGTGATCGGAAATTTAAGATACATCTACGGCTCGGAGCGGTTTATGGTTTCCGAAGAATTGGTAAAAACGATGAAAAAAGGATCCGTAATCGTTGACCTCAGTGTCGATCAGGGAGGATGTTTTGAAACTTCGGAATGTCGCACCATATCAAATCCTGTTTTTGAAAAACATGGCATTATCCATTACTGTGTTCCCAATATTTCGGCACGAGTAGGCCGCACCTCCTCCATGGCACTGAGCAATATCTTCACTTCCATACTGCTTAAAATAGGAAATTCCGGCAGTGTAAAACAATCGGTAGCTGACAGTTCGGGCTTCAGACACGGTGCTTATGTATTCAACGGGGTGATGGTGAACCGTCTGATTGGCGATTATTTCAACATTCCATCCAATGACATCGGACTACTTCTGGCCGGATACTGATATTGTTTCCTGATTGTTTTTTTTGTCATTTTTTTTAAAGAATTTCAGACACTTCTCAAGATAACCACCTATGTCAAAACAATACTTAAAGGAGCTGGCCGCTGATGAGGAATTAATCCAGAAGGAATTCGAAGGGTTATTGCAGGACTATCTGAATTCAAATCACCGGAAAAAGGTCGATCTGATCACCAAAGCTTTCAATTTTGCACATGCTGCCCACAAAGGTGTCAAGCGCCGTTCGGGAGAGCCGTATATACTTCATCCGCTGGCAGTGGCACGCATTGTACTGAACGAAATCGGGCTCGGCTCCACCTCCATTTGTTCTGCGCTGCTCCACGATGTGGTAGAAGACACCGATTATACGGTTGAAGATATTGAGAATATTTTCGGCTTCAAAATTGCGCAAATTGTAGACGGTCTGACAAAAATCTCGGGTGGTGTTTTTGGCGAAAAGGCATCCGAACAAGCTGAAAACTTCAGAAAACTGCTGCTCACCATGTCCGACGACATCCGCGTGATACTGATAAAAATAGCCGACCGGCTCCACAATATGCGTACGCTGGGCTCAATGCCCCCTGCCAAACAGTACAAAATAGCCGGCGAAACAGAATACATTTACGCTCCGCTTGCCCATCGACTGGGATTATTCCGGATTAAAACCGAACTTGAAAACCTGAGTTTCAAATACGACCATCCCGAAACATACCATGAAATAGAGCAAAAGCTCGAAGGCGAAAAGAAATCACTAAATAAGTTTTACAACGAATTTTCAGAACCTATCAACGAGAAACTGAAAAGTCAGGGATATGAATTCGAGCTGAAAGAAAGGATCAAATCTGTCTATTCCATCTGGAATAAAATGTCAACCCGCAATATCCCGTTCGAAGAAGTATATGATATCCTGGCATTGCGTATTATATTCGAATCACGCGAAGGAATGGATGAAAAAGTTCAGTGCTGGATGATTTATTCTGCCATTACGGCCATTTACAAACCACATCCCGAACGTATCCGCGACTGGGTAAGCACACCAAAGGCCAACGGATATGAAGCACTCCACGTTACGGTGATGACACCTGGAGGCCGGTGGGTGGAAATTCAGATCCGCAGCCGACGGATGCATGAGATTGCTGAGCGCGGACTGGCTGCCCACTGGAAATACAAAAGCGGCCAGAGCGACGAGTCAGAACTGGATAAATGGCTGAAAACAATCAAAGAACTGCTTGAAAATCCGGAGCCGAATGCCATTGATTTTATCGACACCTTCAAATTAAATCTTTTTGCATCCGAAATATTTGTCTTTACGCCGAAAGGCGACATCAAAACCATTGCAAAAAATGCAACAGCACTTGATTTCGCTTTCATGCTTCACTCCGACATCGGTTATCAGAGCATTGCAGCCAAAGTGAATCACAAGCTGGTGCCGCTGAACACCAAACTCAACAGTGGCGATCAGGTGGAAATTCTCACATCCAAGAAGCAAACGCCTCAGCAGGAATGGCTCACATACGTAACAACTGCACATGCCAGGTCGAAACTGCAGAATTATTTCAAAAAAGAGGAAAAAAATCTGATGAGCGATGGGCAGCAAAAGGTAGATAACGTCATGACCGCATCAAACATTGCTCAAAGTAATGAAAACATGCAGGTTATACTTAATTTCTACAACCTTTCGCAGCGAAGTGATTTGTACTTGCAGGTAGGGCAGGGCTCGATCAACGCCGAAGACATACCGTTGATTCTCAAACCCAAATCGCAAAGCGTATTTTCGAAAATTCTGAAACCATTCGTTTCTTCATCGGGAGAAAAGAAAGAAAAAAACGAGAAAAAGCAAAAAACGGAAGAAAAGACAGAAACCGCTGAAAAAGCCGAAAAGAAAATTGACTTCAAGAAAACCTACAAACTCAACGAACTGAACGCCGGCAAATCATACGAATTAGCCAACTGCTGCCGTCCGATTCCGGGCGACGATGTGCTCGGCTACGTTACAGACCAGGGAATGATACAGGTACACAAGCGGCAATGCAGCCTGGCTGCTGTGATAAAAAGTAATTTCGGAAACCGGATTGTGAATGTGGAATGGGGCGCACATAAAGCCCAAACTTATGTTGAACTGTTGGAAGTAAGAGGAATCGACAAAGTGGGAATCCTGATAGAAATGCTGAAAGTAATTTCTGAAGGTTACAGTGTAAACATTAAAAAAATCACCATCGAAAGCGACAACGGATTGTTTGTGGGTTATTTCGAAGTGCTCGTGCACGACACCGAAGACCTCAATAATTTGATTTCCAATCTGTTGCTGATTTCTGAAATCAACTCGGTACACCGGGTACAATACAACTAAACGTTGATTTTATGCTGCATGTCAGGTATATTCATACCACACAGACATATAAAAAGCGACTTCAATTATCGTTCAGTCGCTTTTTTCATAGAAACCTTCCATACAAACCGGAAATCAAGAATCGATTGCAATTTGTTGTATTTCAGTTATTTATGAATAGAATCAAATAATAAGATGGACGGAATTCACTTCTGAGCTTTATGGATGAATCATGGCTTGTTCCATTTCTTTGAAAGTTTTCATTTGCAGTGCTTTATCTTTTTCAGTTACTCCATCCCGACCTCTCAGACGCGTAAAAACATGCAATTTAGAGTCAACCATTTCAACCTCCACAGGAGTTCCGTCGGCATGTTTCATGCCTTTGTAAATCAGCACTGCACTCACCGGATCGGCGGAGCCGTCTGAGGTGCTTTTGTACGTTTTCAATTTTGTATTTTGGGGTAACCTGATTCCGGATTGAAGTTCCTTTCTTGTCAGGTCAATCAATTTCATAAGCTGTTTCAGTGTTTCGTAAGGTCTGTAAACATACCATTTCCCCTGTTCGCCATCAGTGAGTTCAACACTTGTATATCCCAATACAGGCCCGAGTGCGTTGACCATCGTCAGTGTCTTGTTGGAAGAAATTACAATCGGATCTATCAGGAAAATCTTTTTCGGCTTTGTAAGATTTTCAAAGAATCCATCTTGTATCAAATTGATAATGAGAGGACAGCCTGTAGATGAACCTGCAAGATAAATATTTTTATAACCAAGGCGGCTCAACTTCTTATATTCATCCCTGATAGATGCCTGCCAGTCTTTCCAGGTTGATTTTCTGAATTCCTCATACGATCTGCCATGCCCGCCAAGCAGCACCTGCGATACATAGAATGTGCCGGTACTGTCGGCATAATCGCGCAGCTCATCCCATTCAAAAGTGGTTGCTGTATATCCGTGAGCAGCTATGATTACCGGTATGTCTTTTTGCAGTGCTGATGGAGCCGGATATCGTGCCGAGATCAAAAACCTTTCGGGCTGAACCAGCGAAATATCAAAAATCTGATCGCCATCCAGCATGGTATTATTGTCGATTTCAGGCATTTTATTGCATGATACGAAGATAAAAAGCAAAAAAAGCAGGTAAATTCGATCAGTTTTCATAATCCCGTGGTTTATTTAATTCGGTAATACAATTTAAATTGATAAAAAAGGGGGAACAACGTTCCGGGTCCTTGCTCTCCATTGCTTGTAATGAAATTATAACCCAGAGAAGCCGAAAGTGACAACGGGAAAGCAAACCGATAGATCAGACCGGCATCCAGCTGAACCAAAGGAGAACTGTTTGCCAGATCATCAAACTCAGGATCATCATAATGAGCCATAAAATAACCGGCATTAAAACCTGTAAAAATCTGTAAGGGCTTCCTGCTGAAAAAACGCCAGTCGGCGCCCAGTGTAAAACTCTCCTGATTGATGGCATTTGATCTGAATGCGCTTCCCAAACGACTTGTAATCAAAGCTGTTTTCAAATGAATTCTCTTTCCGAACAAAAAATCGGAAGTGAAATCAACTCCGAGCCCATTCTCCCAGTATAATTTCTGAGTCTTTTGAGCCGTTATCCCTGCATTCAGCTCATACAAACCGGCGGACTGCGCCCCGGAGTACCCGAAGGAAAGAATAAAAGCAATAATAACCGAAAGTTTCTTCATATTTCCAGGAATGTTTTTTGGCAAATATAATACAATATTCAAAAATTGAGTAAAAAAACGATTTGCAAAAGCAAAAAAAAGAGTGACCATTTACCTCGCAAATCATCGAAACTATCTGACTGAATGATAATTGCATTCCAGGAAAATATTTTACAAAAAAAATCGGACATTAAAAAACAGCTTAAAATCCCGGGATATAAATCAAATCAATAAGCTATATCCAATTTTTCTTTAAACAGTATTGAACTAAAACTACATTCTGATGTTTGAACAATTAGTATCAAAAAAAAAGAAAGAAATGAAAAAATTATTATGTAAGACAGACAGCAAATGCTGTACAAACCTGACAGACTGGGGACTTTTACTGCTAAGACTGATTGTTGGATTTTTCATGCTTACACATGGATGGGCAAAACTTTCAAATTTTGCTGAAATGAGTCAGCAGTTTCCGCCGATGCTTGGCATGAGTTCACAATTGGGGCTTTCACTCATCATTTTTGCTGAGTTTTTCTGCTCCATTGCTTTGATTCTGGGACTATTCACCCGGCTGGCTACTATTCCGCTGATCATCGGTATGGGTGTGGCTGCTTTCGTAGCTCATGGTGCCGATCCGTTTTCGGTAAAAGAAATGTCGCTGCTCTACCTCGGAATCTACGTAACACTACTGCTGACCGGTTCCGGAAAAATAGCATTGGACACGTTGATTTACAACAAGTTTTGCCCTCATGCAAAAAAGAAATCCGATGTTCAATAAAGCAGATACCAAAATCACTTTCGATGAGGATACGATGAAAATTGTATCCTTTTTTTGTTAAAATTCACTTGTATAATTGCCCGAAAAGTTGTAACTTTAACCAATTTTTCGAAGCAAATTAATTCTCCGGAAAAAACCTGTTTTTCACACATATCATTCTTAGCAACTCACTGATATACAAACTATTCAGAAAATCAGGAATCGAGTGAGTTCATAGGTATAAATTAATTAAAAAAAATGACAGATCAAGAAGACAAAATTATTAAAGTGAACATTGATG
>ERZ1645192.164-NODE-164-length-48590-cov-12.150613_pt1 | contig 48590 bp, 42 predicted proteins | sample MGYA00575354_ERZ1645192 | MGnify/ENA primary metagenome ERZ1645192 (study PRJEB40844, sample SAMN11349763) | freshwater sediment metagenome | isolation source: river sediment | host: Sediment | place: India: Faizupur Khadar , New Delhi | collected 2017-02-21 ... | reverse complement strand
AACACAGAAAAAACGATTGAGGGCGCTTGCTCTATGTTTTGACGACCCATGCGCGCGCGAGGGGCGAAGGGGAAAATGCCGACGCTGGGGATGCGAACAGCTCGCGTCCAGCCGGCAAAATTGTGGGTATTTTTGCGGGTATCTGGCGTGAAGAAAAATTTTTAATGAAATAAAAACAAGACGTTAGGTGCCAAATTCGATGACGGCTAGGGGCACCAAATCATCGTTCGCCATTGTCAGAACGTCGCATCCCGCGTTCAATGCGGGCGTAGGCTGTCCCGGTTTGACGGCGGGGCGCGCAGACGGGAGCGCCTGCCGCCCATTCTGTCGGACACGCGATGATTCGCTCTCGCCGGGCTGGCGGCTACAAGATCATATGGAAATAATATACCCTGATTGCCGGGCCGAAATCAGGGTCGCTTGGCGGCGCGCGCCTGTCAGGTGCGCAGCGAGACGCCGCGCCATTCGCCGGAATTGACCAGCCGCACCGTTGTTTCGCGCAACTCTGTCGCCACCGCGACCGCGGCTGGCGACAAGCGGTCCGGGGCCACCGAGAGCAGATAGTTGCGTCGTCTGAGGCGCGCGTCGGAAATCGAAAGCGCGCGCCATTCGGCCGTTCTGTGCCGCTCCTGATGCAAGGCGGACATGGGCTTGATCGTCGCGCCCATGCCTTCGTAGACGCAATCCATCAGCAACGACAGCGAGTCGATCTCGCAGACGACTTTCGGGGTAAGATTCTGCGACTCGAACGCGGCCGACACCCGGCGTCGCAGACCGTGCACGCCAGCGGGAAGAATCAGAGGCAGTTCAGCGACTTCGGCGAGCGTTATGGTCTCGCGGCTGGCGGGAAAGAGCGGGCTCTTCATCGGCAGGATGACGAACAATTCTTCCTCGAGCAGCGGCGCCGCATGCGATTGCCCGGACGGGTCGGGCGCGAACAGAACCGCCAGATCGAGTTGCCCGAGCCGCATCATCTGGCCCAGATGGCCGCTGAGGCCTTCGATGACATTGACGAGAATGCCCGGATATTTCTCGGAAAGGGCCTTGACCAGCGGCAGGCCGAGCGCGGCGACCGTCGTCGACGGCAAGCCGATGGACACCATGCCCTGCAAGCCGCCAGCTTCCTGCCGCGCGATCTTGAGCGCCTGGTCGAGCTGACGCAGCATGAATTTGGCGTGATGGTAAAGTGCCAGCCCGTTCTCCGTCGGCGTGACGCCGCGCGTCGTGCGATCGAGAAGGGGCTTGCCGACCTCGCCTTCCAGCTTGGCGATTTGCTGGCTCAAGGCCGGTTGGGCGACGAACAGGATGCGCGCGGCCTTGGACAGGCTGCCGCTTTCCACGATCTGCGCGAAATAGCGCAATTGCCGAAGGTCCATCCGCGCCTCTTACCGCATAGCAAACAGGGTATATGCGGCGCTTATGGTGGTCAACGGAAAACCGTATTATCCGGCGCTTGCCGCCTGGCCCTAGGATTGAGTCGAACTGCAGGATCCGAGCGCCGGAGCGACAGTCGACCATGGTACATGCCGCACAAAGCACCGCCGCTCGCGACGACGTCAGGTCGAGTCGACTGCTGATCGATGGCGCATGGGCCGCCGGTCAAAGCGTCGCCGACGTGCTCGACAAGTTCCATCTCTCGCTCTTCGGCGTCGCGCATCTTCCGTCGCGCGCGCAGGTCGCCGCCTGCGTCGCCGCGGCGGGGCGCGCCTTTCGCGCCAGCCGGCTGGACAATCATCGCCGCGGCGTCATCCTCGACAAGGCGGCCGACATTATCGGCGCGCGCATTGAGGAATTCGTCGAAATCCTGCGCCGCGAGGCCGGGTTCACGCGTAGCGACGCGACCGGAGAAATTCGCCGCTGCATCAACACCTTCCGGCTGTCGGCCGAGGAGGCGCGGCGGTTCGTCGGCGAGATGGTGCCGGTTCAGGGCGCCGAAGGGCAGGGCGCGCGGATCGGCTTCACCTTCCGCGTGCCGCTTGGCGTGGTGTGCGCGATCACGCCGTTCAATGCGCCGCTCAACACCGTCGCGCACAAGATCGCGCCGGCGATCGCCGCCGGCAACGCGGTCATTCTGAAGCCCTCGCTGCACACACCGTTTTCGTCATGCCTGCTGGCGGAGGCCTTGCTGGAAGCCGGCCTGCCGCCAGCGATGATTTCCGTCGTTCACGGCGGTCCCGATGTCGTCCATTGGCTGCTCGACGAGCCGGACGTGCGGTTCTACGCCTTTACCGGCAGCACCGAGGCGGGACGAGCGATTCAGGAAAGAGCGGGCTTGCGCCGCACGCAGATGGAGCTCGGCGCGCTGACGCATTGCATCCTGTGCGCCGACGCCGATCTCGACGCCGCGCTGCCCAAGATCGTCAACGCAGGTTTCCGCAAGGCGGGGCAAGTCTGCACGTCGATCCAGGTTCTGCTCGTCGAGCGGCCGCTGGTCGCCGAGGTCGAAAAACGGCTGAGCCGCATGGTGGCCGAGCTATCGTTCGGCGATCCGGGCGCGGCGGGCACGTTCGTCGGCCCGGTCATCAGCGTCGAATCGGCGCAGCGGATCGAGGCATGGATTGCCGAGGCTCTGGCCGGCGGCGCGCGCAAGCTCGCCGGCGGCGCGCGCAGCGGGCCGGTGATCGCGCCGACCCTGCTGGCCGATGTCGGGCCGGGCGTTGCGCTCGGCTGCAGGGAGGTCTTCGGACCTGTCATGTGCATCGCCGCCTTTGATACGCTCGGCGAGGCGATCGGCCGCGTCAATGCGACGCCCTTCGGCCTTGCGGCGGGCATTTTCACGAAAAGCCTGCCGGCGGCGCTCGAAGCGGCAAAGCGCCTCGAGCTGGGCGGCGTGCATATCAACGAGACGTCGAGCTCGCGCGTCGACGTGATGCCCTATGGCGGCACGAAGGAAAGCGGCTTTGGTCGTGAAGGGCCGTATTACGCCGTGCGCGAAATGAGCGAAGATAGAATGATTACGCTGCTGGCGTGACGCCAGAGGGAAGAACGGGGCCACACATGGCGCGGATGAAGGGCGGCGAACTCATCGCCGAATATTTGGTCAAGCAGAAAGTGCCGTTCGTCTTCGGCGTCTGCGGACACGGCAATGTCGGCATCCTCGATGCGCTGTATCAGGTGCGCGATCGCGTGACGCTGGTTTCGCCGCGGCACGAGCAGGCGGCCGGGCATATGGCGGACGCCTATTTCCGCGTCAAGCACAGCCCCGTCGCGACGCTGACCTCGACCGGTCCGGGCTCGGCCAATATCGTCATGCCCTGCGTCACGGCGCTGGCGGATTCCTCCGCCTTCCTCGCGATCACCGCGAATGTGCCGACCTCGCAGGCCAATCGCGGGCCGTTTCAGGAATTGTACGCGCACAACCAGTCGGATTTCGCGCAGGTGCTGCGTCCGGTGGTGAAGCGCTCGTTCCAGCCGAGCCGCGTCGACATGCTGCCATTGGCGCTGCGCCAGTCGTTCGACACGATGGTGACGGGCCGGCCGGGGCCGGTGAACCTCGATATTCCCTACAATGTCTTCCAGGAAGAAGCCGACGTCGAAGTTCCGGCGCTGTCGCATGTGCACGGGGCGCATCGGCCAAGCGCCAGTGAGGCGGACATTGCCGCCGCCGTCGCGCTTGTGGCGCAGGCGCGGCGGCCGGTTTTCTTCGTCGGGCATGGCACGACATTGTCGGAAGCCGGACCGGAAATTTCCGAATTGCAGCGGCGCTGGGGCATTCCCGTCATCACCTCGCCGAACGGAATGGGCCTCGTGCCCGCCGATGATCCGTTGACGCTTGGATTCATCGGCCGCAACGGCGCCTATCCGGCCAATCAGGCCGGGCGCTTCGCCGATCTGGTAATCTGCGTCGGCACGCGTTTCGACGATCGCTCGTCGTCGAGCTGGCATCAGGGCTATTCGTGGAATTTCCCGCATACGAAGCTGCTGCAAGTCGATATCGATCCGCTGGAGCTCGGGCGCAATTATCCGCCGACGCTCGGCATCATCGCCGACGCCAAGACCTTCGCGCGGCAATTGGCCGGAGCGCTTGCCGCTCGCAGCGACATCACGCGCGACAGCTTCACGCAATGGCGCGCCGAGGTCGAAGGCTGGCAGGCGGAATGGGAAGCTTTCATCCGGCCGAATTTCTCCGCCGTCACGACGCCCATCCGCCCGGAATATGTCGTCGGCGCGCTGACGGACGTGCTGCCCGACGATGTCATCCTGTCGCTCGATTCAGGCGTGCACCACAATTGGTTCATGCAGTTCTGGAAGCCGCGCCGCGCCCAGAGCATGCTCAACAGCTGGGGCTATTCGTCGATGGGCTTTGGCGTCTGCGGCGTGCTCGGCGCGCAATTGGCCGCGCCTGATCGCCCCTGCATCGCGGTCGTCGGCGACGGCGGCTTCATGATGGCGCCGCATGTCGTGGCCACCGCCGTCGAATACAATTTGCCGTGCATCTGGATCGTCTGGAACAATTTCGCCTGGGGCGCGATCCGCGACATTCAATACGGCATGTTCGAGGGCCGCGAATTCGGTACCGCCTTCTACAAGGGCAATCAGGGGCCCGGCGGCGAGCGCTACAATCCGGATTTCGCCGCCTGGGCGCGCGCCTGCGGCGCCGACGGCGTGACGGTGACGCGCAGCGAGGATCTGCGCGGCGCGGTCGAGACGGCCGTGAAGAACCGGCGTCCCTGCGTCATCGATCTGCATGTCGATTCCGAAGTGCGGCCGCCCTCGACCGGAACGTGGGAGCTGCCGCCGATCCCGCTCAAGGAGCCGATTTTCGGGAAGCCGTTTCGCGCAAGCTGAACAAAAATAATCGAGGGAGGAAAACGCCATGACCAGGATTGCATCGGACAAGCGATCAATGAAAATCGGAATGGCCGGGGCGGCCGCCGCAATGACGGCGATCGGGCTGGCGAGCGCCGCAATGGCGCAGGACGCCGGCCCCGTGCGCATCGGCCTGATCTATTCCAAGCAAGGCCCCGGCGCCTCGATCGGACAGTTTCTGCAGCGCGGCAGCGAGCTTGCCGCCGAACAGGCCGGCATGAAAGCGCTGGGGCGGCCGATCGAGCTGATCTGGCTCGACGAGCCCAATCCGCAAGGCTCGCAGCAGAACATGCAGCGCCTGATCGACGAGAACAAAGTGGTGGCCGTCGTCGGCGGAAACTACAGCTCGTCGGCGCTGGCGATGATGAGCGTCGCCAATCGCGCCAAGATTCCGCTGATCCTTCCCGGCGCCGCCGCGCGCGAGATCACCGGCAAGGATTGCAGCCGCTATACGTTCCGCACGCAGGCGACCGTGCCGGTGCAGATCAACGGCCTGATGCCCTATGTCGCGCAGCTCGGCAAGAAGGCGTATTTCATCACGCCGTCCTATGCTTTCGGTCAGGACATCGTCAAATCCGCGCGCGCCGGCCTGCCTGCGATCAACGGCACGGAAATCGGCAGCGACGAGGTGCCGATCAACACCGCCGATTATTCGTCCTACATTCTCAAGATCCGTCAGGCCAAGCCCGACGTGGTGATCGGCGGACTCGTCGGCGGCGACTTCTCCAACTTCCTCAAGCAGTGGAACGAAATGGGGATGAAGGACAGGGCGCCCTACGCCGCAGTCGCCGTGACGGATACGGACTTCTGGGACGTCGGGCCGCAAGCCTCGACGGGCATCTTCATCAAGCCGTGGTACTACAACAACCCGAAGAACTCGGCCGCAGAAAAGAAGATGACCGAGGCCTTCATGAAGAAGCACGGGCAGCCGCCGTCCGACAAGACGTGGTCGGGCTGGATCGCCATGCGCGCCCTGCTCGAGTCGATCGAATCCGCCAAGTCGACCAACCCGCAGGAGATCGTCACCGCGCTGGAGAAGTGGAAGAACACCGAAGACGCCTTCCCCTATTATTTCCGTGAGTGGGACCATCAGCTCGTGCGTCCTGCGGTCATCGTCAAGGTGAAGCCGCAGATCACCGACAAATGGGACTTCATGGACGTCCTGAAGAACACGTCCGACAGCGCCGCCGACACCGAGAAAGCCTTCGGTACGAAGGAAGAGGTCGGCTGCAACATGCCGGCCCTGTGAGCCGCGCGAGATTGACGCGTCGTTGAAGCCGACAGGGGCGGAACATGCTCGATATACTCGTTTCGCAGGTCGCCAACGGATTGGTGCTCGGGTTCATTTATGTCCTGATCGCCGTCGGTCTGTCGATCACCTTCGGCCTTCTCGGCGTGATCAATTTCGCACATGGCGCGTTCTTTGCGCTCGGCGCCTATTTCGCCTGGCAGATGTTCCAATGGTTCGGCTGGAGCGCGGTCATCTTTGCGCCGCCTCTGGTCGGGCTGGTGGGCATGCTGCTGGAGGCGACGATCATTCGCCGCCTCTATGGCAAGGAGCCGCTGCTCAGCCTCATCGTCACCTTCGCTTTGTCGCTGCTGATCGAGGCGGTCATCCGCTTCGTCTGGGGCGCGGACGGCAAGCCGTTCAACCCGCCGGTCTGGACCGCCGGGATCTTCGAGATCGGCCCGCTGCTGATGACGAAATATCGCGTCGCCGTGCTTGGCGCGACGATCGCCACGCTCCTCGGCCTGTGGGCTTTTCTGGCCTGGACGCCCTATGGCCGCATTCTGCGCGCCGGCAGCCGCGATCCCGAAATGGTGGAATTGCTCGGCATCAACCTGCCGCGCGTGCTGACGGCCGTCTTCGGCCTCGGCTGCGCGCTGGCGGCCATCGCTGGCGTGCTGGCCGCGCCGTTGTGGACGGTGTCGCCATCCATGTCGGCCAATGCCGTGATGCCGGCTTTCGTCGTCGTCGCCATCGGCGGTCTCGGCTCGTTTCGCGGCGCGGTCGTCGCAGGGCTCGCCATCGGCATCGTTACGGCGCTCACCATCCAGTTCCGGCCTGAGGCCGCCACCGGCGCAATGTATGCGCTGATGTTCATCATCATGCTGCTGCGGCCGCGCGGGCTGTTCGGCGAACGCTGGGAACGCTTCGAATGAAGATGTCATCTTCCATCGGCCGACGCCTCTGGGGGCATCCCATTGTCGTCATGACGGTCGTGCTGATCGCGGCCTCCGGCATCGCGCTCGGCATCGGCATGCCGATCCATCGCGTCACGCAGATCGCGATCTACACGCTGTATGCGGCGGGCGTGAACTTCCTGATCGGCTATCTCGGCCTCGTGCCGTTCGGCGCCTCGTTCTTCTTCGGCTGCGCCAGCTATGCCGTCGCGATCCTCGGCGGCGCGGTCTCGGGCGGAAACGAAATTTCAGACGTGCTGATCGCGGCGGTCTTCTCGCTCGTCCTGGCGCTCGTCGTCGGCGCCATCATCCTGCGCCGTCGCGGCCTGTATTTCTCTTTGCTGACGCTCGCCTGTTCGCAGATCGCTTTCGAGATCGCGTTCAAATGGACAGCGGTCACCGGCGGCGAGAACGGTCTGCAGAACGTGCAGCGGCCGTTGTTCCCGTCGGCCGTCTCCTTCCATCTCTTCACCCTCGTCGTCATCCTTGCGACGCTCTGGCTGCTGTGGCGCGTGGCGCATGCGCCCTTCGGCCGGTTGATGCAGGCGTTGCGCGACAATGAGCAAAGGGTCGCCAGCCTCGGCTTCGACACCTATCTGACAAAGCTGATCGGCGTGGTCATCGCCGGCGGCGCGATCGGCGTTGCAGGCGGCCTGATGGCGCTGCTGCTGCAGGGCGTCTACGCCAACAATTTGAGCTGGCAGCATGCCGGCGACCCCGTACTCATGGCGGCGCTCGGCGGCGTCCACCATTTCCTCGGGCCGCTATGGGGCGCGATCATCTTCATCGTGCTTGAGGACCGCCTCAGCGCCATCACCGAGAATTGGTGGCTGATCTTCGCGCCAATCATCATCGCCTTCGCGCTCCTGTCCTTCGAAGGCGTGCAAGGCGTCTTCCAACGCATGATCGGGCGTCAGCGCTGGACGCTGACGCGCTGGGGCATCCCCGAGCGGCCGGCGCATATCACGCCATACGCCCCGGCTGAATCCGGCGCGGCGCGCGACAGCGCAACGCCGATCCTGTCGGTGCGCAACCTGTCGAAGAGCTTCGGCTCGATCGTGACGCAGAGCGACGTGTCGCTCGACGTCGGCCGCACCGGCCTGCACAGCCTGATCGGGCCCAATGGTGCGGGCAAGACGACGTGCTTCAACCTGCTGGCCGGCATTCACCAGCCGGACGCCGGAACCATCCTGTTCGAGGGCCGATCGATCAACGGCCTGCCGCCGCACAAGCGGGCGCGCCTCGGAATCGCGCGGTCGTTCCAGATTCTCAGCGTGTTCCCGAACCTGACGGCGTTCGAGAATGTGCGCATCGCGGTGCAGGCCGCCAACCGCGGCTGGTTCGGGCTGTGGCGCGACGCCTACAATGACGAGGCGGCCAACGCCCGCGTCTGGTCGCTGCTCGATGCGGTCGGCCTCGCCGACCGGGCGGCGGAAGTGTGCTCGGCCTTGGCGCATGGCGAAAAGCGCCTGCTCGAAATCGCCGTCTCGCTGGCGACCGACGCCAAGCTGCTGTTGCTCGACGAACCGCTCGCCGGCCTTGCCGAATCCGATCGCGAAGTGGTCGGCAGCCTGATCAAGCGGCTGGCCAGGACGCATTCGGTCTTCCTGATCGAGCACGACATCGATCGCGTGCTGGCCCTGTCGGATCGCATCACCGTGCTGCACGAGGGCCGCCTGATCGCCGACGGCGAGCCGGCGGACGTGGCGCGCAATCCCGCCGTCGTGAAGGCCTATCTCGGCGAGCCGCGCGCGGCGGCGGCGTCGTCCGGCCCCGTGCGCGTGCGCGCTGCGGTTACAAGCAACGCGGACGTTCGTCCCTTGCTGAAAGTGGAAGGCGTGCGCGCCGGCTATGGCGGCGGCACGGTGCTCGACGGGCTCGATCTCGTCGTGCAGCCCGGCGAAGTGGTGGCGCTGCTTGGCCGCAATGGCGTCGGCAAGACCACGGCGATGCGCGCCATCACCGGCGTTCTGCCGTCATCGGCCGGCCGCATCGAATTCGATGGCGTCGACATCACGCGGTTGCGGCCCGACAAGATCAATCGCCTCGGCGTATCGCTCGTGCCGGAAGGCCGGCGGCTGTTCCCCAATCTGACCGTGCAGGAAAATCTCAAGCTGGCGATGCGCGCGGGCGGCGCGTCGCTCGAAGAAATCTACGAGTTGTTTCCGCGTCTGGCGCAGCGAACGAAGTCGCAGGCGGAGAACCTGTCGGGCGGCGAACGCCAGATGGTGGCGATCGCGCGCGCGCTGGCCGCGCCGAGCAAGCTCATCCTGCTCGACGAGCCGTTCGAAGGCCTGGCGCCTGCCGTTGTGCACGAAGTGCGCGAAGCGGTGATGCGATTGACGACGCGCGCCAGCCTGGTGATCGTCGAGCATCACGCCGACAGCGTGCTGGCCATGGCGGATCGCGTCTATGTGCTGGTCAACGGCCGCGTCGCCTACGGCGGCAGCGCGTCCGCGCTCGCGGCGGACCACGCCATGCAGGAAAAACTGCTGGGGGTGGTGCACGCCGCCGGACCCGGCCCGGAAAAGGCGAGCGTCACAATATGAGACAGATCGCGGTCAACACCTATGGCTATATCTGGTCGACACCGGCGGCCGATTGCGTCCGTCGCCTGAGCGAGCTCGGCTATCGCAATTTCGAGCTGATGATTCATCCGCCGCATCTGCCGCTGGATGGATTCCCGGCGCAGTCGCGGCGCGAATTGCGCACGGTCGTCGAGACGGCGGGCGCAAAAGTCAGCTCGATGAACATGCCGAGCCTCGACCACAATATGGCAAGCCCGTTCTCACGCGTGCGCGACGCCTCCGTCGCGATGTTTCGCGATGCGATCGATCTTGCCGCTGATCTCGGATGCCCGTGGCTCGTCGTCGTGCCGGGACGCATGAGTCCGCTGTTTCCGCCGAAAGAAGCGGATCGCCGGGCGTGGATGACCGAGAGCGTCGAGAAACTTTTGCCGCATGCCGAGCGACGCGGCGTCGGCCTCGCCATCGAGAACGTGCCGTTCGCGTCATTTCCAGACGCCGCATCGCTTGAGGCATTTGTGCGGCAGTTCGCGTCGCCGGCCATCGGCGCCTGCTATGACGCGGCCAACGGCCATTTCATCGGCGAATCCTTGACGGACGGCGTGGCGCGACTGGCCGATCTTTTGCGGGTCGTGCACCTCTCCGACACCAACCGGCAAGTCTGGCGGCATGACCGCATCGGCCTGGGCGACGTGCCGGTCGCCGAATTCGCGCGCGCGCTCGACGCGGCGCGTTTTGACGGGCCGTGCACATTCGAAATCATCGACGCCGATCCCGAAGCCGCGCTCCTCGAAAGCCATCGGGCGGTCGAAGGCCTCGGCTTTGCGCCGGCCCCTCGGGAACATGCCTAAATGAAAACCATTCTTGTCACCGGCGCGGCGGGCCAGCTCGGGCGCTTCGTCTGTCGCGAACTTCTTGCCTACGGCTATGCGGTGCGCGGTCTCGACCGGCGCGAAGGCGAGGGCGGCGTCGAATGGCATGTCGGCGACGTGACCGATCCGGCGCTCGTCGGCAAGGCCATGGCGGGCGTCGACGGCGTGCTGCATATCGCGGCGATCCCCAACATCTGGTCGGGCGACGGCCAGACGATCATGCGCGTCAATCTGCTCGGCACATATACGGTGTTCGAAACGGCGGAAGCGGCGGGCGTCAAGCGCGCCGTGTTCTGCTCCAGCGATTCCGTCGCCGGCTATACGGTGCGCGAAGGCAAGATGCTGCATCCGCGCTACGCGCCGCTCGATCTCGATCATCCGCTGCTGGCGACGGACCCTTACGCCGTCAGCAAGGTGCTGGGCGAAGATCTGGCGCGGGCCTATGCCTTGCGCGGCATGTCGGTCGCAGCGCTGCGCACCGTCTTCGTCGCCTATCCGGAAATGGCCTGCGAGATCATCGCCCGCGCGGCAGATCCCGATCTTTATCGCGGCCCGATGGCGGGCGGACCGTCCTCGGCAGGCGGCGGGCCGCTGCATCATCACATCGACGCCAGAGATCTGGCGCGCGCCTTCCGCCTCGCGCTGGAATTGCCGATGCAGGATGGCGATTTCGAGCGCTTCTATTTGTCGGCGCAGGTGACGCTGTCGCCGGAGCCGACGCTCGACCGATTGCGCCGGCTGCACGGCGGCGCGGTCGAAATCCGCGACCCGGACGTTTACGCGCGGCAGCCGTTCGCGCCGCTCTACGATCTCACGCACGCGGCGGAACGGCTCGGCTTTGTCGCGGAATTCGACCAGCGCCACCTGCTCAGGGACGCGCCGGGATTTTCCTCAGGAGGAATGAAATGACGATCGTTGCCCCGAAACCCGATGCGTTCGCGGATGCGGCGGAAAAGAAATATGCCGTGACGCGCAATCTCGGCGAATTGCTGTGGACGCAATATCCCGGCCATTTCAATCACGCTCTGTCCAAGGCGATCGTGACGCCGGCGACGACGGGCAGCCGCTTCTTCGATCATCGTATCTCGTCCTACGAACCCGGCGCGCATGTCGAGAGCCACGTGCACGCCGTGCAGGAGCAGATCTACCACGTCATGTCCGGCGAGGGGCTGCTGATTCTCGACGGCGAGCGTCGCCTCGTGCGCGCCAATGACGTCACCTATATTCCGCCCGGCGTGGTGCATGAATTTCACTGCACGGGGACGGACCCGTTGGTCTTTCTCGTGATCACCAGTCCGCCGACCGATGAAGAGCCCCAGCCGCGGTGACAAGAGAATGACCAAGAAAATTCTTGTGACGGGTGGATGCGGCTGGCTTGGAAGCGCCATCGTACGGGCGCTGCTGGCGCGCGGCGATTGCGTCATCGCCACCGACATCGCCGTTTCGCCGGCCATGACGGCCCTGGCGGCGCGCGAGCCGAGGCTTGCAGTCGAGCCGGCGGATCTCGGCGAGTGGCATCAGGTCGTGCGGCTGTTCGAGAAACATGCGCCGGACGCCGTCATTCACGCCGCCGCCATCGTCGGCGTCGTCTTTGCCGCCGACATTCCGATCAAGGCGCTGCGCGTCAACGTCGAAGGCTCGATCAACCTGTTCGAGGCCATGCGGCTGTCCGGCGTGAAGCGCGTCGTGCACATCAGCACGGAAGAGACCTATGGCGACTTCCAGCAGCCGGTCATCGACGAGGAGCATCCGCAGAAGCCGGTCAGCGTCTATGGCCTGACCAAGCTGGCGACGGAACATTACGGCCGGGTCTATTCGCGCGATTTCGGGCTCGAATGCATCAATGTCCGCACCTGCTGGGTTTACGGCCCGCATCTGCCGCGCCTGCGCATGCCGCGCACCTTCGTCGAAGCCGCCCTGCGCGGCGAGGCCTATCATCAGCCGGACGGCGGCGCGCTCGCCGTTGATCAGGTCTATATCGACGACACCGTGCAGGGCGTGCTGCTGGCGCTCGACAAGGAACAGCTTCGTTTCGACGCCTATAATATCGCCACCGGCGTCGCGCCGACCATCCGCGACACGGCCGAGGCCGTCAATCGCGCCATTCCCGGCGCGCGCATCACGGTCGGCGACACCGGTCCCTACAAGCATGGCGGCGTCGTTCTCAGCGCGACCAAGGGCGCGTTGAACATCGAGCGCGCGCGCCGCGAACTCGGCTACGCGCCGCGCTACGATATCCAGTCGGGCATCGAGGCGACGATCGCCGCGACCCGTGCAGGCCCCGTCTAGGCGTCCGGCAGCATCGCCTTCAATCATTGCATCTGCAGGAGCAGACCATGACGAGTCCTTCCCCGGTAGCCCTCATCTTTGGCGCCTCGCGCGGCATCGGCGCCGCCTGCGCCAGCAGCCTGTTGGACAACGGCTGGCGCGTCGGCGTCACCTATGTCAACAGCCCGCCCGCAGCCGGGCTTGGGCGCGCCTATCAGGTCGACATCCGCGACGCCGCCGCCGTTGCGCGGGTGTTCGCGCAGGCCGAGGATGATTTCGGCGAGCAGGTCCATGCGGTCGTTGCGAATGCCGGCATCAACACGCCGGCGGCTCCGCTGGCGAGTTTCGACCCGGAGAATTTTCGCCAGCTGATGGAGGTCAATGTCTTCGGCGCGTTCAACATCCTGTCGGAAGCGGCGCGGCGCGTGCGCGACAAGGGCGCCATCGTGGCGCTGACGACATCGCTGGTCAGAAACGCCGTTCCCGGCACTGGCCCCTACGCCGCGACGAAGGGCGCGGTGGAATGTCTGGTGCGCGCCATGGCCAAGGAACTGGCGGGGCGCGGCGTGCGGGTCAATGCCGTGGCGCCCGGCCCGGTGGACACCGACCTGTTCAACGCCGGCAAGACGGATGAGGCCAAGGCGCGCAGCGCCGCGATGAGTCCGTTCAATCGCATCGGCCGGCCGGAAGAGATCGCCGAGGTTGTGCAATTCCTGCTGTCGGACAAGGCGTCGTGGGTTCACGGGCAGATCGTGCAGCCAAACGGCGGAATGATATGAACGAGACAAGCGTTCCTTCCGTTGACGAGAGCTGGGACGTCATCGTTGTCGGCGCGGGGGCAGGGGGGCTAACAGCGGCCTGCGCCGCCGCGTTGGAGGGCCGCTCGGTGCTGCTGCTGGAGCAGGCGGATGTCGTCGGCGGCACCACGGCGATCTCCGGCGGCATGGTCTGGCTGCCGGCAAATCACAAGATGGCGGCGGCGAACCGGCCGGACAGTCTGGAGGCCGCGCGCGCCTATCTCGCGGCAACCGTGCCGGGTGAGAACCGCGCGCGGCTCGAAGCGTTTCTCCAGCATGCGGACGAAGCGCTGCGCGAGATCGAGGCCAGGACCTCGGTGCGGCTGCAGCCGGTGCTGACCTATCCCGATTATTATCCTGACCTGCCCGGCGCGACGGCCGGAGGCCGCGTGCTCGAGCCCGTGCCGTTCGATGCGCGCGCGCTCGGCAAGGCCTTCGCGCTGGTGCGCGATCCCTTGCCGGAATTCATGCTGTTCGGCGGCATGATGATCAGCCGGGCCGATATTCCGCATCTGCGGCGGGCGGCGAAATCGCTGCGCTCGGCGGCGCGCACCGCGCGTTTGCTGTTGAACTATGGCTGGCAGCGCCTGACTGCCCGCCGAGGAACGACGCTCTATCTCGGCAACGCCCTTGTCGCGCGCCTGTTGAAATCGGCGCTCGACGCCGGCGTGACGATACGAACCGACCAGTCGGTCGAGCGCATCGCGCGGGACGAGAGCGGTCGCGTGTCGCTGGTCGAAACGTCGCATGGCGGCGCGCGTCGTCGCCTGTCAGCGCGTTGCGGCGTCATCCTCGCCACGGGCGGCCTGTCGCATGACGCCGAATTGCGACGCGCCTATACGCCGGACAGCGCCGGCGAGCTGAGCGCAACGGTGAACGCGGGCGATGCGCCGCGCGGCGGGCGGCTGGCGCAAGGCGTCGGCGCGTCCTTGTCGGCGCCGACGCGTGACGGCGCGTTCTGGGTTCCCGCCTCCACATTCACGCGGCGCGACGGCAGCAGCGGGATCTTTCCGCATACGGTGACGGACCGCGCCAAGCCCGGCCTGATCGCCGTTGGCGCCAACGGCCAGCGCTTCGTCAACGAGGCCGTGTCGTATCATGAGTTCGTGCGCGCCCAGCTGCGCAACGCCAACAGCGCCATCCCGGCCTGGCTCATCTGCGACAAGACCTTTCTCTGGAAATATGGCCTCGGCAAGGTGCGTCCCTTCACGCTGTCGGTCGAGGCCGATGTGGCGTCGGGCTATCTGCAGCGCGCCGGCACGCTCGCCGGGCTGGCGACGGCGATCGGCGTTCCGGCGCAGGCGCTGGCCGACACGGTCGCCGAATTCAACCGCCATGCCGAAAAGGGCGAAGACCCGGCCTTCGGGCGCGGCGGCAACATCTATCAGCGCTCGCTCGGCGACGCCGACCACAAGCCCAACCCCTGCGTTGCGCCTCTCCGCGAAGCGCCGTTCTACGCTGTCGCCGTCAGGCCGGCTGATCTCGGCATGTCGGCGGGCATCGCCACCGACGAGCGGGCGCAGGCGCTGGACAGCGACGGCGCGCCGACGCCCGGTCTCTTTGCTTGCGGCAATGACATGGCGTCGGTCATGGAGGGCGCTTATCCCGGACCCGGCATCACGCTGGGGCCGGCTCTCGTCTTCGGCTGGATCGCCGGCAAGCAGGCGGCAGGGGCGTCGAGTGGCATGCAGATGAACAGCAGGGCGACGCCATGAGCAAGGAACCCGACGTCCTCGTAATCGGCGGCGGCAACGCGGCGCTTTGCGCGGCGCTGATGGCGCGCGAGGCCGGCGCCTCGGTGCTGCTGCTGGAATCCGCGCCGCGCGAATGGCGCGGCGGCAATTCCATGCATGTGCGCAATCTGCGCTGTATGCACGATGCGCCGCAGGACGTGCTGGTCGACGCCTATCCGGAAGAAGAATATTGGCAGGACCTGCTCAAGGTGACGGGCGGTCTGACGGATGAGCGTCTGGCGCGCATCGCGATCCGTCATTCCTCGCGCTGCCGGCCGTGGATGATGCGCCATGGCGTGCGCTTCCAGCCGCCGCTGTCCGGCGCGCTGCATGTGGCGCGCACCAACGCCTTCTTCATGGGCGGCGGCAAGGCGCTGGTGAACGCCTATTATCGCAGCGCGCAGAATCTCGGCGTGGCCGTGCGCTACGACACGCCGGTCAAATCGCTGGAGCTTGACGCAGGGCGGTTCGTCGCGGCGATCACCGAATCCGGCGAGCGCATCGCCGCCAGGAGCTGCGTGCTTGCCTGCGGCGGCTTTGAATCCAATATCGCCTGGCAGCGCGAGGCCTGGGGACAGAACGAGCGCGGCGAATGGCCGGTCGATAATTTCCTGATCCGCGGCACGCGCTACAATCAGGGCGTCTTGCTGAAGTTCATGCTCGACGCCGGCGCCGATTCCATTGGTGATCCGACGCAGGCGCATTGCGTCGCGATCGACGCGCGCGCGCCGCTCTACGATGGCGGCATCTGCACGCGCATCGACTGCGTCTCGCTCGGCGTGGTCGTCAATCGCGAGGCGCGCCGGTTTTACGACGAAGGCGAGGATTTCTGGCCCAAGCGCTACGCCATCTGGGGACGTCTCGTCGCGCAGCAGCCCGGCCAGACGGCGTGGTCGATCATCGACCAGAAGGCGATCGGCCGCTTCATGCCGCCCGTGTTCGAGGGAACGAAAGCGCAGAGCCTCGAGGAACTCGCCGGCAAGATCGGTCTCGACGTTTCAGCCTTCATGGCGACGTTGGCCGCCTATAACGCCGCCTGCCGGCCGGGAACGTTCGATCACACCGCGCTCGACGATTGCCGCACCGAGGGGCTCGAACCGGCCAAGACGCATTGGGCCTTGCCGATCGATCGCGCCCCCTTCTATGCCTTTCAATTGAAGCCGGGCATCACCTTCACCTATCTCGGCATGAAGTGCGACGAGACGGCGGCGGTGCGCTTTGGCGGCGCGCCGAGCCCCAATCTTTTCGCCGCCGGCGAGATGATGGCGGGCAATGTGCTCGGCAAGGGCTATACAGCCGGCGTCGGCATGAGCATCGGCACGGCTTTCGGCCGCATCGCGGGCGTCAACGCCGCCCGCTGCGTCGGGCGCAATCACCCGGAGTTTGAAAAGGAGTTCGCCTTTGCCGCCGCTCGATAAGGCCGCAGCGCCGCCGCTCGCCGCGCTGCTGACCGCCGGGGAGCAGGAGGTCGCCCGCATCCTGCAAATCTGCAACGCCTGCCGCTATTGCGAAGGGTTTTGCGCGGTGTTTCCGGCGATGACGCGCCGGCTGGAATTCGGCAAGGCCGATACGCATTACCTCGCCAACCTCTGCCACAATTGCGGCGCGTGCCTGCACGCCTGCCAATATGCGCCGCCGCACGAATTCATGGTCAATGTGCCGCAGGCCATGGCGAAGACGCGCGTGCAGACCTATGCGGATTTCGCCTGGCCGCCAGCCTTCGGCCAGCTTTACAAGCGCGCCGGCCTGACTGTCGCGCTGGCGCTGGCCGGCTGCCTCGCCTTGTTCCTGACGCTGGCGGCGGCGATGTCCGGCGGGCTGACCAGAGCGGTCGCAGGCGGCAATTTCTATGCGGTGTTCCCGCATAATTTCCTGGCGCTCGTGTTCGGTCTTGCCTTCCTCTATGCGATTTTCGCGCTTGGCGTCGCGGTGGCGAAGTTCTGGCGTCAGATCTCGCCGCAGATGACGGCCGACCCACGCGACAGGCCCGCCGCGCGGGCGGCGCGCGCGCCAGCCGCGGCCGAGGCGGCAATGAACGTCGCGACGATGAAATATCTCGATGGCGGGCATGGCGAAGGCTGCAACGACGAGGACGATCGCTTCACGCTGGCGCGGCGGCGCTTTCACCACTTCACGCTCTACGGCTTCCTGCTCTGCTTTGCCGCAACGAGCGTGGCGACGCTGTATCACTACGTCTTCGGCCTGCAGGCGCCTTACGCCTGGACCAGCCTGCCCGTGCTGCTCGGCGTCGTCGGCGGCCTGGGCCTGATCGTCGGCCCGGCCGGGCTGTTGTGGCTCAACCTGCGCCGCCATCCGATGCAGGGCGACCCTGAGCAGCATGGCATGGATCGCGGCTTCATCGCGCTGCTGCTGCTCACCTCCCTGACCGGCTTCGCCGTGCTCGTGCTGCGCGAGACGTCCGCCATGCCCGTGCTGCTCGCCGTGCATCTGGGCGTGGTCATGGCGTTGTTCCTGACCTTGCCTTACGGCAAATTCGCGCATGGCGTGTTTCGTGCGGCGGCGCTGCTCAAATTCGCAATCGAGAAGCGGCTGGCCAACAGGCTGGCGCTTGGCGGCGACTGAACGCCTGCCGGAGCGCGGTTCGCGCGGGATCGGCGACGAAATTCATGGCTTTTGTCGGCGCTCGGTCGGCAGGGCCTGTACACATGCCGCAGTCTCGCTAGGCTGCGGGATGACCCGACCCCGCAATGATCCGGAGATAGCTCAGCCGTGACGCCTCGCCTTGAATTGACCGGAGAAATCGCCATCACAACCGGCGCCGCCAGCGGCATCGGGGCGGCGGCGAGCCGCGCGTTCGCGGAACATGGCGCGCGCGTCGTGCTGGCCGACCGCGACGCCGCCGGCGTCGAGCGGCAGGCCGCGCTGCTGCGCGCCGAGGGCTTCGACGCGCAGGCAATGGCGCTCGACGTCACCGATGAAGCCGAGGTGGCGGCCGTCTTCGACCGCGTCGAACGCGACATCGGCGCGCCGACCATTCTCGTCAACAACGCCGGCATTTCCATCCGCAAGAGCCTTGTCGACCTGTCGCTCGACGAATGGAGCAAGGTGCAGGACGTCAATGTCAACGGCGTCTTCCTGTGTGCGCGCGCCGCGGCGCGGGGCATGATGGCGCGCAAGCGCGGAACCATCGTCAATGTCGCTTCGATCATGGGTTTTTCGGGCGGCGGACCCTATCCGAACCCGGCCTATAAGGCGAGCAAGGGCGCGGTGGTGAACCTGACGCGCGCGCTGGCCGTCGAACTTGCGCCTTGGGGCGTGCGTGTCAATGCGGTCGCGCCGACATGGGTGCGCACGCCATTCATCGGCGAGCTGGAGAAGGACGCCGAATCCTTCGACCGCATCCGGGCGCTCATGCCGCTGGGGCGCATCGCCGAGGCGGAGGAAATCGCCGCCGCCATCCTGTTTCTGGCCAGCCCGATGGCGGCGATGATCACCGGACACACCTTGCCGGTCGACGGCGGATTTCTCGCGCAATAGGGTGACAGGACAGCGTCGCCGGCCGAAAACCAACAATCATGGCCGGCGCGAAGGGGGGAAAATGCGGCAGGACTTCTGGTTTCATCATCCGTTTCGCGTGCGCTATTCCGAGGTCGATGCGCAGGCCGTGGTGTTCAACGCGCATTACCTGACGTATTTCGACACCGCGATCACCGAATATTTCCGGGCGCTCGGCTATGATTACATGGCCGCGGTGGCGGCGACGGGCGTCGATTTCCACACGGTCAGGACGCTGGTCGAATACAAGGCGCCGATCCGCTTCGATGAGGAAATCGAGGTTTGCGTCCGCGTCGCCCGAATCGGGCGTTCGTCGATCACGCTGGCGCTGGCGATCTTCGCCAAGGGCGGCGGCGATCCGCGCGCTGTCGGCGAAGTCGTCTGGGTCTACACCGATCAGACGACGCACAAGACCGAGCCGGTCCCGGACGACCTTCGTAAGCTGATCGCCAGCCGGGAGCCGGCGCTCGCCTGACCAAGGCTCGGCTCAGGCGTGGCGGGCGGCGACCTCGTCGCCCCGCAACGCCCTGAAGGCCTTGATCAGCGCCCGCTCCTTGCCGGCCAGCCCCTTGCCGCGCTTTGGCGCGGCGGCGCCGAACTGCGTCAATGTCGCAACGACGACCTTGTGTTGCGACGGGCTGAGCCGCAACAGGATGCTGTGCGCCTTCGGCCTGTCGCGCGGCGCGCCGCGCAGGATGGCGTGCAGCTCCTTGGCGGTGACGTCGGCGGCAAGCTCGAGCGCGGCGCGCTCGCCGCCCGGCGCGGCGTGGCGGGCGATCAGCGCCAGCTTGGTCCAGCCGATGGCCGCCAGCGTGTCGCGGGCCACGCCAAGGTCGGCGAAGCGGCTCCAGATGGCGTGAAGATAATAGGCCTTGCGGCTGCCGACGCCGCAGGCGGCGGCGATGTCGCGCAAGCCGCCCTCGGCCTGATGCGCCGCATGCCATAACGCCTCGGCCAAATCGATGGGCGCGACATTGGGCCGGGCGGCCAGCGCCTGCGCCTTCCTCATCGCCGATGTCATGCGTTTTGCCGTCACGCGCCCCTCCCTTCGAATCAGGCGATGCTGCGGCGGCGGGCTTTCCCGGCGCTGACCTTGCCGCGCGCGCTGCGGCGGCGATGGTTGCTCCAGCAAGATTTCATTCAGGATGTTGGGCGAGACGAACCTTTGGTAAAGCTGTCGTAACGTCTTTCTGTTGCTGTTTAAAACCATGAAAGACTTCGACGCGACACAAGCCGGCGCCAGAAACGGCCCGTTCCTCGACACGGCGGGGCCGGGCGGCGGCGCCTCGTCCGCGCAATTGCTGCTGTTGCCGAACGGACGGCTCAGCCTCATCGACCTCATTCTTGCGCGCGGCGGCCAGCCCGAGCGCGTGCGGCAGATCCTGCGCTTTTCCATCGCCTCGGCCCTGTCGAATTTGGTCAACGCCACGATCGTCGCGGTTTCCCTGTGGGGCGTGCTGCCGCATGGCTGGATCATCGCCTGGTACGCCGTCGCCTGCCTGCTCACCGGCTGGATCTTCACCCAGCGCAAACTCGGCAACCGGCTGAAAATCCGGCGCATCTCGCCGCGCACCCTGCGGCGGCAGGCGATCGTGGCCGCCGTTTTGGCGGCGCCATGGAGCGTCGTGGCGCTGGCGCTGGTCATTGCTGTGCCGGAGGAGGCGAAATTCGCGCCGTTCATGGCGATGGTGGTTCACCTCGTCGGCGGCGCCATCGTCTTCAGCGCCGTGCCCTTGCTGACCATGATCTTCACCGGCGTCGTCATGCTGCCGGCGACGCTGCTGGCGCTGGCGCATTGGCAAACGCTCGATCTGCTCTTCGCCACGCCCTGGGCGGTGCTGGGCGTCATGCTGACGCGCTTCTCGCTCTATTACGGCTTCGTCACCTCCGAAAAGGAGCTGAGCGAAAGCCGGCGGCAGGAGAGCCTGCGCAATCTCAGCAGCGCGCACGAGAACATCACGCAGCTCGCCGAGACCGATGTGGTGACCGGCCTTGTCAACCGGCGGGCGTTTCAGGCGCATCTCGAGGGCCTGATGGCGCGGCTTAATCCGCAGCAGCCGCTGTCGCACATTCTCTATCTGATCGATCTCGATCACTTCAAACACATCAACGACGCCTATGGCCATGAGGTCGGCGACCGCTATCTGATCAGCGTCGCCGGGCGGCTTGCCGCCATGTCGCATCTCGGGCTGACGGTGGCGCGCCTCGGCGGCGACGAATTCGCCGCCGTCAGCGATGCGCCCTGGCCCAACGCCGAGGCCGAGCGCATCGGCGCGCTCATCGTCGCCGCGCTGGCGCAATCGCATGTCGTCGACGGGCTCGAATTGAAGGGCGGCTGCAGCATCGGCGCGGCGCAGGCGCCGATGCTGTGCGCCAACGCCTCGGAACTGCTGACCTATGCCGATCAGGCGCTGCGCCGCGCCAAGAGCGTGCGGCGCGGCTCGCTCGTCGTCTATTCCGGCTGGGACAAGGACAAGCTGCGCAAGCGCGCGGCGGATGCCGTGGCGCTCGAACGGGCGGTGCGGACGGGCGCGGTCGAGGCGTTCTACCAGCCGCAGATCGATCTGGGCACGGGCGCGCTGGTCGGCTTCGAGGCTTTGGCGCGCTGGCGCGGCGCGGACGGCGGGCAATTCGTGCCGCCGCCGCATTTTTTCGCGCTGGCCGAGGAACACGGCTTCGTGCTCGACCTGTGCGACGCGATCTGGCGGCGGATCGCCCAGACGGCGCGGCAATGGCGCGAGGCGGGGCTGGATTTCGGCTCGATCGCCGTGAACGTGCATCCCGCGCAGCTCAATCACGAGCAGCGGCTGTTCGCCGGGCTGGCGGCGCTGAGCGAGGCGGCGGGCGGACGGGCGCGCATCGTGCTCGAAATCACCGAGGATTGCGTCATCGGCCGCGGCATGGAGCATGTGCCCGGCCTGCTGGCGCGGCTCGCCGACCTCGGCCACCGCATTTCGCTCGACGATTTCGGCACCGGCTTTGCGTCGCTGACGCATATCAAGGAGCTGCCGATCCACGAATTGAAGATCGACCGCAAATTCGTCGCCGACCTCGCCGGCAACGCCCAGGACAAGGCCATCGTCAAGGCGGTGTGCGACATCGCCCGTCCGCGCCAGATCATGGTCGTGGCCGAGGGCGTCGAGACCAACGAGCAATTGCTGGCGCTGGCCGAACTCGGCGGGCGCGTCGCGCAGGGCTATCTGTTCTCGCGGCCCGAGCCGGCCGAGCAGGCCGTCGCCTTCATGGCGACGCGGCAGGGCATCGTCGCGACGCTCGACCGGCTGCGCGCCTTGCGCGGCTGGGGAGAAACCTCGACGCCGCTGCTGCGGGTCGTGCGCGGCGGTCTCTGAGCGCGGCGCTCAGCGTTCGGCGTGAACGCCGAAGGCCGCCACCACCTGCTCATAGACCGGGCGCTTGAACGGGATGATCAGTTCGGGAAGGTTGGCCATCGGCTCCCAGCGCCAGGCGTCGAATTCTGGCTTGTGGCGGCCGCCGCCCGGCCGGTCGATGTCGATCTCGCCGTCGTCGCCCTCGAAGGCGAAGGCGAACCATTTCTGCCGCTGGCCCTGATAGCGGCCGCGCCAGGCCTTTTTCGACACGTCGCCGGGCAGGTCGTAGGCGTACCATTCGGGCGCCTCGGCGATCAGGCTGACCGACGAGACGTTGGTCTCCTCCCACAATTCGCGCAGGGCTGCGTCGAAGGGGTTCTCGCCCTCGTCGATGCCGCCCTGCGGCATCTGCCATTCGTGGCCGGGGGCGACATGCTCGGGCTGCTTCTTGTTGCGGCGGCGGCCGATGAAGACGAGGCCCTGACGGTTGAGCAGCATGATGCCTACGCAGGGGCGGTAATTGGCGGCGGGAAATTTCATCGTCATCGCGTCCGTCCGGCGGAGGGCATGGCGTCGCGGCGGACCGCGGCGCTGAAGGGAATAAGCGCAATGCCGCGCGATTCCAGCGCGCGGGCGAATTGCGCCAGCCGCTCGACATTCTGCGGCAGGGCGCTGGCCATGCCGATGGCGACGCCATTGGCGCGGGCGAGCGCCTCCAGCTTGACGAGCGCGGCCTCCATCGCCTCGCGTCCGCCGACGTCGAGCGCGACGTCGACGCGCGCGCCCTGCAGGCCGAGCTTGGGCGCGAGCGCGCCGGCCAGGCTCTGCGGCGCCGTGCCGTCGTCGAGCCAGAACAGGCCGCGATCGGCGATGTCGCGCAGGACGGGCGTGAGCGAACCCTCGTCGGCCAGCAGGCGCGCGCCGAGGAAATTGGCGATGCCGACATAGCCGGGGAAACGGCTCATCAGCCAGTGCAGGTCGTCGAGATTGGCGCTGGCGTCGACGCCGGCGCGCAGGGTGTGCGGGCCGGGGTCGGCGCGTGGATAGTCGAAGGGCTCCATCGGCGCCTGCAAGAGCAGCTCGTGGCCCATTTCTCTGGCGCGCGCCGCCTGCCGCGCCAGCTCGCCGCCATAGGGGGCGAAAGCGAGAGTGACGGCGCCGGGCAGGCGCTCGATCGCCATGTCGGTGACGGAGGCCGACAGGCCGAGGCCGCCAACGATCAGCGCCAGGCGCGGCGCGCCGGACTTGAGGCCGGCGCCCGTCATCGCCGGGCGGGCGTAGACGTCGGCGGGGCGCGCGCCATCGCCGCCGATGCGCGGCAGGACGCCGTGCCGGTTCTTCTCGGTCAGCCGGCGGTCGGGGGCGGGCGCGAGCTTGACGCCGACGGCCTCGGGAATCTGGATGATCAGCGCGCCAGGCGCGCGCTCGCCGCCGGGGCGGTTGACGCGCACGCCGCTGGCCTGCTCGACCTCCTCGGCGCTGGCGGTGCGGCGGACGGCGATGGAGGCGGTCGTCTCGTCGGAGCGCGTCTCGCGCGGGCGCTCGGGTTTCAGCGCCTCGCTCGGCGCAGGCGCGACGATGCGCGCCACGGCGTAAGGCTCGCCGCCCATCGGATCGCCGGCGACATAGGTGAACAGGCCAAGCGAGGCGGCGACGGCGGCCAATCCGCCCGCCGCGATCCATCCCCAGGGGCGGTCGGGCGCGCGGCGGGCCGGCGCATTCACGCCGAGGGGCTCGTTGAGATCGTCACGCGCCATGCCGCTTCCGCTCGTTTCCGCTGCGCCGCACGAGGGGCGGCGCGCCTTTTCGAATCAAAGAGCCCGTCACGCCATTTTCATCTGGCGCAGCGGGCCCGTCGAGGTTTATCGCGTCCGGCCGGGGCCGGACGCCCTGTCGTCACTTCGCCTGGCCGCCTTCGGCGGGCTTGGCCTCGGCCGGCTTGTCTTCGGCCGGCTTGTCCTGCGACTTGGCCTTGTCCGGCTGCACCTGCGCCGTCTGCTTCGGTCCGTAGGAGGCGACGATCTGGTCGCGGGTCGCGCCGCGCAGCAGCTCCATGGCGGCGTTGAGCTGCTTGTCGTTCTTCGGGTCCGGCGGGACATAGGCCTGCGAGCCGCCCTTCTCGTCCTCGCCGTTCTTCAGGTGGCCCTTGAGCGAGGCTTCGCCCTTGGTGTCGTCCTTGCCCTTCAGCTCGTCCGGCGTCTCCTGCAGGATCAGGATGTCGGGATCGATGCCCTTGGCCTGGATCGAGCGGCCGGACGGCGTGTAATAGCGCGCCGTCGTCAGCCGCACCGCGCCGTTGTTCTGGCCGAGCGGGATGATGGTCTGCACCGAGCCCTTGCCGAAGGAACGCGTGCCGATGATCGTGGCGCGCTTGTGGTCCTGCAGCGCGCCGGCGACGATCTCGGAGGCCGAGGCCGAACCGCCGTTGATGAGGATGACGACCGGCTTGCCCTTCGACAGGTCGCCGGGGCGGGCGTTGTAGCGCTGCGTCTCGTCGGCGTTGCGGCCGCGGGTCGAGACGATCTCGCCGCGCTCGAGAAAGGCGTTCGACACGGAGATCGACTGGTCGAGCAGGCCGCCGGGATTGTTGCGCAGGTCGAGGATGTAGCCCTTGAACTTGTCGGCCGGGATTTCCTGCTGGAACTTCTGCATGGCGTTGCGCACGCCATCATAGGTCTGCTCGTTGAACTGGGTGATGCGGATATAGCCGACATCCATCGCCTTGGCGGCGTTGCGGACCGGATCCTTGAGGCTGCAATCAGCGGCGGACGAGCGCAATTGCTCCTGGCTCGGCGTCTCCGACAGGCCGGTGCAGCGCACCGACTTGATCTGGATGACGGCGCGGGTCAGCTTGATGTCGAGCTTGTCCTTCTTGTCGCCGCGCAGGATGGTCAGCGTCACGGCGGTGTTGACCTGGCCGCGCATCTTGTCGACGGCCTGGTTGAGGCTCATGCCCTGCACGCTCTCGCCGTCGATGGCGGAGATGATGTCGTTCGAGCGCACGCCGGCGCGGGCGGCGGGGGTGTCGTCGATCGGGGTGACGACCTTGACGAAGCCGTCCTCCTGCGTGACCTCGATGCCGAGGCCGCCGAACTCGCCGCGCGTCTGCACCTGCATGTCGCGGAAGCTCTTGGAATCCATGTAGCTCGAATGCGGGTCGAGCGAGGTCAGCATGCCGGTGATGGCCGATTCGACCAGCTTCTTCTCGTCCGGCTTCTCGACATAGTCGGAGCGGATCTTCTCGAACACGTCGCCGAACAGGTTGAGGTTGCGATAGGTGTCGGAGGCGGCGGCGATCGCCGCGCCGCCCGAGAAAATCTGCGACTGTGCGCCAATCGTCACAGCAGACGCGCCGATGACGGCGCCAAGCACTACCAGAGAAACCTTGCGCATTAGCCGCGAACCTTTTGATTGTCCGATCTGGCCCACCATGGGCCGGGATCGATGGACATGCCGTCTTTTCTGAACTCTACATAAAGAATGGGCTGGCTTGCGCCAATTGCAATGGCAGCCGCCGTCTTGGCCGCGCCGTCGCCCATCGCCCCCACAGGCTCCCCGGCCAGCACGAACTGGCCCACGGCGACGTTGATCCGCTCCATGCCCGCCAAGACGATATAATACCCGCCGCCGGCGTTGATGATCAAGAGTTGGCCGTAGGTGCGGTAGGGGCCGGAATAGGCGATCCAGCCGTCGGCCGGGGCGGAAACGACGGCGTTGGCCCGCGTCTCCAGCGACAGCCCCTTTTCCGCGCCGCCGAAGCCGTCCGGCGCGCCGAAGGCCTTGGTGATCGCGCCGGCCGCCGGCAGCGACAGCAGGCCCTTGGTCTCGGCGAAGGCGACGACGGGGGCGAGGCGGGCGGGATCCTTGAACGGCGCGACGGCCAGACGTTCGCGCACGTCCTGCGCCTCGGCCTCGCGCGTCTTGCGCAGGGCCTCGTCGGCCTTGCGCGCCTCCTCGGCGGCGCGGCCAGCGCCGGTGAGTTCCGTCTCCATCCGGGCGATGAGGTCCTTCAGGCTGGTGGCTTGCCGCGCCAGTTCGCGGGCGCGCTCGCGTTCCGCGCCGAGCGCCTTTTCGGCCGTCGCATGGGCGGCGCGGCGCTGATCGACGAGCGCGGCGAGGCGTCCGCTTTCTTCCCTGAGCGTCGCGAGTTCGCGCGCCAGCGCCTCGCGGTCTGAGGCGATGGCCTTGCGCAGGCGGGCCATTTCGGCAAGGTCGGCGGCGAGCGCCTCGGTCTCGGAGCGCAGTTCGGGCAGAACCGCGCCCAGCAGCATGGCGGCGCGCACCGCCTGCAGCATGTCTTCGGGGCGCACCAGAATGGCCGGCGGCGGGCGGCGGTTCATGCGCTGCAGCGAGGCGAGCACTTCGGCGAGCACGCCGCGGCGGCTCTCGAACGAGCGGCGGATGGCCTCTTCGCTGCCGGTGAGCAGCTCCAGCCGCTTTTCAACCGCGGCGCTGCGCTGTTCGGCGGCGCGCACGCGCTCGGTCGTCTCGACGAGCGAGGCGGCGAGCCGGGCGCGTTCGGCCTGATTGGCGATGAGATCGGCCTCGATCTGGCGGCGCTGGACGTCGGAGGCCGACAAGGTGTCCTGCACGCCGCGCAATTCGAGCTGCTTCTGGTCGAGCTGTTCTTTTTTCGGGTCGGGCGCGGCGACGGGCTTGTCCTGCGCCTGCGCGGCGACGCTCCAGGCGAAAAGCAGCGCGGCGGCGAGACGCCGCGCCGTTTTGCCGTCCGCACATGTCTTCATCGCCGCCGCCAGATCGAAGCCCCGCGCGATTCGCGCGCCCTTCACATTACTGACGCCGAATCAGGCCGCAACGCGGCCTTTGTTCGACACGGCGAGGATTTTTGCGCGTCACAGCGCCGCGATGGCCTTGCTCAGCAGATCCCGCACATGGGAGGCGGCCTCGCGCAGGCGCGGATTTTCGACCGCCATCATCGAGGCGACGGGGTCGATGGCGGCGACTTCGGTCTTGCCGGGGCCGGCGTCCTGCACGATGACGTTGCAGGGCAGCATCAGGCCGATCTTGTCTTCCGCGCTCAGCGCCTCATGCGCCAACTTCGGATTGCAGGCGCCGAGAATGCGATAGGGGCGGAAATCGACGCCGATCTTGGTCTTCAGCGTCTGCGACACGTCGATCTCGGTCAGCACGCCGAAACCTTGCGCCTTCAGCGCCTCGGTGGCGCGGGCGATCGCTTCGTCGAACCCGATGTCGAGCGTGCGGGCGAAATAATAGCTCATGCGACGTCTCCTCCGTATAAATGCAATGATGCGAATATAATGCGTCGAGACGAAATCGCCAGCCCGTCAGGCGCGATGATAGGGGTGGCCGGCCAGAATTGTGATGGCGCGGTAGATCTGTTCGGCGGCCATGATGCGCACGAGCTGGTGCGGCCAGGTCATCGCGCCGAAGGCCAGCACGAGGTGCGCTTCGGCCCGCAGGGCCGGGTCGAGGCCGTCGGGCCCGCCGATGACGAGGCCATAGGCCGGCGCGCCGGTGTCGCGGGCGCGGCCGATATCGGCGGCGAAGGCCTCGCTGCCGAGCGATTTGCCGCGCTCGTCGAACAGCGCGAGGCGTACGCCGGCGGGCAGGGCGGCGCGGATGGCGCGGGCCTCCTCGGCCTTGCGATCCTCGGGCCTGCGGGCGCGCGATTCCTCGATCTCGCGCGCGTCGACGCCGGTCAGCCCGACGCCGCGCGCGGCGGCGACGGCGCGCTCATGATAGCGCGACACGAGCTCGCGCTCCGGGCCGGCTTTCAGCCGCCCGACGCTGACAAGGATCAGGCGCATGGCGCGCCGCGCTCAGACGGAGCGGCGTTCGGCGCGTTCGGCCGGACGGTCGCCGCCCCACATCTTTTCGAGATTGTAGAACTGGCGCACTTCCGGGCGGAAAATGTGGACGATGACATCGCCGGCGTCGATCAGCACCCAGTCGCAGGCCGGCAGGCCCTCGATACGCGGCGCGGCCAGGCCCGATTCCTTGCACGCCTTGACGGCGCGATCGGCGATCGCCCCGACATGGGTGTTGGAGCGGCCCGACGCGATGATCATCATGTCGGCGAGGCTGGTCTTGCCGTGCAGGTCGATCGAGACAATGTCTTCGGCCTTCGAATCCTCGAGGCTCGTCAGGATGTTCCGCACGAGCGAACCGGCGTCCGCGCCCTCGGGGCCCATGGCCGGCTGATGCGGCGTCGTGGCCGCATCGTTCAAAATCGGGGTCGACAGCTTATCAATCCTCTCATGTCGCCGCCTCAACCTGGCGACGCTGGTTATACATGGCTTGAATTGCCGGCTTTTTCAATCGCCGCGCGACGCAAGGCGGTCGAAGACAGGCTGGAGCGCGGGCCGTGCAGGAAGACGAAGGCCGGCGCGGGGGCGTTCGCCAGACGCGCCGCCGCGCCTTCGGGTAGGCGATGACGGGCCAGCCAGACGCCGGCGCGCCCCTGCATGGCGCGCAGCGATGCGCCGGGTCGGTCGACGACGGCGATGGGAACAAGGGCGGCGATGTCGCGCCAGCGCCGCCAGCGGTCGAACTGGCGCAAATTGTCCGCGCCCATCAGCCAGACGAAGCGCACGCCCGGCGCGCGGCGCGTCAGATAGGCGAGCGTGTCGTAAGTGTAGCGCTCGCCGATGTCGGCCTCGAGGCCGGTGACGACGATGCGCGGATGGGCGGCGACGCGCGCAGCCTGTCGCATGCGAACGTCGAGCCGCGGCAGGCCGGCCGTCTCCTTCAGCGGATTGCCCGGCGTGACCAGCCACCAGACCGCGTCGAGCCGCAGCCGCTTCAGCGCGATGAGGCTCGCCAGCCGATGCCCGGCATGGGCCGGGTTGAACGAGCCGCCGAGCAGGCCGATGCGCTGCCCCGCCTCATGGCGCGGCAGGCGGACAAAGGCGGGGCGGGCCGCCCGCGTCACGGCCGGGTCTGGCCGTCGCCGTGGACGCGGTATTTGAAGCTCGTCAATTGCTCGACGCCGACGGGGCCGCGGGCGTGCATGCGGCCGGTGGCGATGCCGATCTCGGCGCCGAAGCCGAATTCTCCGCCGTCGGCGAATTGCGTCGAGGCGTTGTGCATGACGATGGCGGAATCAACCTCGTCGAGGAAGCGCCGCGCGCTCTCGGCGTTCTCGGTGACGATGCAATCGGTATGGTGCGAGCCGTAGGTCTCGATATGGTCGATGGCCCCGTCGAGGCCGTCGACGACCCTGGCCGAGATGATCTTGTCGAGATATTCGGTCGACCAGTCTTCCTCGCTCGCCGCCGCGACGCGCGGGTCTGTGGCGCGGGCCGCCTCGTCGCCGCGCACTTCGCAGCCGGCGTCGAGCAGCATTTTCACCAGCGGCGCGAGCTGTTGGCCAGCGCTGGCGCGGTCGACCAGCAGCGTTTCGGCCGCGCCGCAGATGCCGGTGCGGCGCAGCTTGGCGTTGAAAACGATCTTCTTGGCCTTATCGAGATCGGCGTCGCGGTCGATGAAGACATGCACGATGCCTTCGAGATGGGCGAAGACCGGCACGCGCGCTTCGTCCTGCACGCGGGCGACGAGGCTCTTGCCGCCGCGCGGCACGATGACGTCGACATTTCCGCTAAGGCCCGACAGCAATTCGCCAACCGCGGCGCGGTCGGTGACAGGGACGAGCGAAATCGCGTCCTCGGGCAGGCCGGCCTCGCGCAGGCCCTGCGCCAGACAGGCGTGGATGGCGCGGGCCGAATGGAAGCTTTCCGAGCCGCCGCGCAGGATGGCGGCGTTGCCGGCCTTCAGGCACAGGCCGCCGGCGTCGGCGGTGACATTGGGGCGGCTCTCGTAGATGACGCCGACGACGCCGAGCGGCGTGGCGACGCGCTCGATCTTCAGGCCGTTGGGGCGCTCGAAGGCGGCCAGCAGGCGGCCGACCGGATCGGGCAGGTCGGCGATGTCCTCCAGTCCGCGCGCCATGGCCTCGACGCGCGCTTCATCGAGCAGCAGGCGATCGCGGAAAGAGGCGGCGATGCCGCGCGCGTCGGCGCTGGCGACGTCTCTGGCGTTGGCGGCGAGAATGTCGGCCAGGCGCGCGCGCATGGCGCTGGCTGCGGCGCGCAACGCCTTGTCCTTGGCGGCCGATGGCGCGAGCGCAAGGGCGCGGGCCGCCTTGCGGGCGCGGCGGCCGAGCGCAATCATCGTCTGATGCAGGTCGGAGCCCAGGTCGGATTCATTGCGCGCCTCGTCGCGCGCGGCGTTGGTCGTCGTCATGGCGCATCGCTAGCAGAAACGCGGGCTTTCGTCACCTGAGCCCGGTTCGGGCCCGACGGTCGTTACCGTGTCTTAACCGAACGGGGAAAAGAGCCAAATTGTCACGGCCGCGTTTACGTCCCGCAGAGGAGCGCGGCCGCAGAATGGCTGAATTCCTATTATGAGTTTGCCCGTGCTGCGCACATTTCTTTTCATTCTGGCGTTTTTATTGATCGCCCAAGCCCCGGCCGCAGCGGAAGCGGAGCCGCATGGCGCCGTTTCGCTGGATGGCCGCCTCTGCCATTTCGCCTCGGAACAACCGGCGGCGGCGGCCGCGCTGCTGGCCGAGCCGTGGCGCTTCGCCTGTTCCCCGGAACAGCGCCATTCGCCGTTGCGCTACAACTGGTTGCGCGCCGACGGCCTCGACGTGAAGTCGACGGCCAAGGACATCTGGTTCCTGCGTTTTCGCAACACGCTGCTGGATCATCTGACGGTCGTCTTTCGGTATGCCGACGGTCATGTCGAGACGTTCCACGCCTCGGCAGACGAGATCTCCGCTCTGGCGACGGCTGGCAACGCCATCGTCATTCCCATTCCGCCGCGCGACAGCGCGGTGCGGACGGTGCTGATCGGCGTCGAGGGACATCCCTACACGCGCATCATCGCCCGCACGCCGATGCTGGTGTCGCGCAGCGTGCTGCGCTCCGACGCGGCGCAAAGCAATTTCCTGTTCGGCGCCTTGTTCGGGCTGGCGCTCGCCGCCGCCGTGCTCAACCTCGGCTTCTACCGAACCCTGCGCCTGCGGTTTCAACTGGAAATGGTCGGGCTGGCGGTCGCCTTCCTGCTCTATCTCGTCAACTGGCAGGGCGTGCTGGAACAGGCCGGCTTTGCGACCAGCCTCGACTGGCGCGCCGGCGGCGCCTTCGTGCTGCTCGGGGCGATATTGTACACGAGCGTTCGCTTCGCGCTGGCCTTCCTCGAACGCGCCTCGATCTGGAGCCCGGCGGCGCAGGCGGCCAAGACCGCGGCGATCGCCGCCATCATCGCCGCCATCGGCATCCCCGGCGCGGAGCGGTCGCTGACCGGATTCTTCGATCTGGCCTTTCACATCTTCGCCGCCATCGGTCTTCTGGCCATGCTGGTCGTCATCAGCGTGGCGCTGCGGCGCGGCAGCGCGGCGGCGCGCTTTCTGCTGATCGGCCTGGCGCCGGCCGTTGTCGGCGGCATCATCCGCGTGTTCTACGCGCTCAACTTCTCCGCGCCGACCGCGCAGGGCGAAATCGTCATGTTCATCGGCGCGACGGGCATGACGCTCATCCTCTGCTACGCCGTCGCCGACCGCGTGCGCCAGATCCAGCAGGCGCATGACGAGGCGCGCCGGCGTCACGGCGAGCTGACCATCCGCGCCGAGCGCGACGGCCTGACCGGCCTGCTCAACCGGCGCACCTTCATCGAACAGGTCGAGATGCGGCTGAATTTCGACGTTGGCGACCGCCTGCCGGTGTTCATCATTCTCGACCTCGACCATTTCAAGCGGGTCAACGACATGTTCGGCCACGAGGGCGGCGACGTCGTGCTGCGCCAGACGGCGGAAATCCTGGCCCGCACCTGCCGCACCGGCGATATCGTCGGCCGGCTCGGCGGCGAGGAGTTCGGCGTGCTGATTGCGGTGCGTGAAGAGCGCGAGGCGCGCATCGCCGCCGAGCGCCTGCGCTCGGCCATTTCGACCGCCGCCATTCACAAGCTGGTTCCGGGATTGACCCATATTTCGGCGAGCTTCGGCGTGGCGACGGCCGGCGAATGCGACTGCTCCTGGGGCGATCTCTATCATCGCGCCGATCAGGCGCTCTACGAGGCGAAATCGGAAGGGCGCAATCGTGTGGCCATCGCCCGCGCCGCGGGCGAGACGGCGCAGGCGGCGTGACGGCCTATTCGCCGACGAGCGCCATGTCGTCGCGGTGGATCAGCTCGGCGCGGCCGGTCTCGCCGAGCACGGCCTCGATGTCTTGCGACCTGCGGCCGATGATCAGCGCCGCCTGCGCCGAATCATAGGCGACGAGGCCGCGGCCAATTTCGCCGCCATGATCGCCGCGGATCAGCACGCTGTCGCCGCGGGCGAAGTCGCCCTCGATGCGGATGACGCCCGCCGGCAGCAGGCTCTTGCCGGCGAGAATGGCGCGCGCCGCGCCGGCGTCGATATGCAGCGTGCCGCGCGGCTCGAGCGAACCGGCGATCCATTTCTTGCGCGCCGTCACCGGATTGGACGGCGTCAGGAACCAGCTGCAGGGCGCGCCCTTGGCCAGACGCGACACCGGATTGGCGACGCGGCCGTCGGCGATGACCATATGGGCGCCGCCGGTGGTGGCGATCTTGCCGGCCTCGATCTTGGTCTGCATGCCGCCGCGCGACAATTCCGACGCCGCGCCGCCGGCCATCGCCTCGATCTCGGCGGTGATGCGCGGCACGACGGGCAGCAATTTCGCGTTCGGGTCCGAGCCAGGCGGGGCGGTGTAGAGGCCCTCGACGTCGGAGAGCAGCACCAGCAGGTCGGCCGAAGCCATGGTGGCGACGCGGGCGGCGAGCCGGTCGTTGTCGCCGTAGCGGATTTCCTGCGTCGCGACCGTGTCGTTTTCGTTGATCACCGGCACGGCGCGCATGTCGAGCAGGCGGGCGAGCGTTTCGCGGGCGTTGAGATAGCGGCGGCGCTCCTCGGTGTCGCCCCAGGTGACGAGGATCTGGCCGGCTACGATGCCCTTGGCGGCGAGGCATTCGGCCCAGGTGCGCGCCAGCGCGATCTGGCCGACGGCGGCGGCGGCCTGGCTGTCCTCCAGGCGCAGCGCGCCCGAGGGCAGGCCGAGCACGGTGCGCCCCAAAGCGATCGAGCCGGACGAGACGACGAGAACGTCGGCGCCGCGCCGATGCAGCGCGGCGATGTCGTCGACGAGGGCGGCGAGCCAGTCGCGGCGCACGTCGCCCCTGGCCCGGTCGACGAGGAGCGAGGAGCCGACCTTGATGACGATGCGGCGGAATTGGTCGAGAGAAGGCGTCATACGCGGTTGATAGACAGGCGGCGGGCTTGCAGCAAGCCCGCCCGACGTCAAGGACGCCATTCCACTGTCTTCGGCTTGGCTTCGGCGGCCTTGGCGGTGTCGATCACGCCTTGCAGGGCGCGCAAGGCCTCGATCACGCCGGTGTTGGTCGCCGCCGAGATCTTCAGCGGCGCGGCGGGCTTTGCGCCCTCGGGCAGCGCCGGGCCGGCCGATTTCACGGCGCGCTTCAGCCGCTCCATCTGCTGCTTCAAGGTTTCGGCGTCGACCGTATCGGTCTTCGACAGAGCGACGATCTCCGGCTTTTCCGCCAGGCCGCCGCCATAGGCCTCGAGTTCGTGGCGCACGGTCTTGTAGGCCTTGCCGGCGTGCTCGCCGCTGGCGTCGACGAGATGCAGGATGACGCGGCAGCGCTCGACATGGCCGAGGAAGCGGTCGCCGAGGCCGTGGCCTTCATGTGCGCCTTCGATCAGGCCAGGAATGGCGGCTAGCACTAATTCGCGCGCGTCGGCGCGCACGACGCCGAGATTGGGATGCAGCGTCGTGAACGGATAATCGGCGATCTTCGGCTTGGCGGCCGAGACGCTGGCGAGGAAGGTCGACTTGCCGGCGTTGGGCAGGCCGACAAGGCCGGCGTCGGCGATGAGCTTGAGGCGCAGCCAGAGCGTGCGCTCCTCGCCCGGCTGGCCGGGATTGGCGCGGCGCGGGGCCTGATTGGTCGAGGTCTTGAAATAGGCGTTGCCGAAGCCGCCGTTGCCGCCGCGCGCCAGGCGCACGGTCTGGCCGACCTCGGTCAGGTCGGCGATCAGCGTCTCGCCGTCCTCGTCGTAGATCTGCGTGCCGGCGGGCACTTTGAGAATCGCGTCCGCGCCTTTCGCGCCGGCGCGGTTCTTGCCCATGCCGTGCGTGCCGGTCTTGGCCTTGAAATGCTGCTGGTAGCGGTAGTCGATGAGCGTGTTGAGGCCTTCGACGCATTCGGCGATGACATCGCCGCCCTTGCCGCCGTCGCCGCCGTCGGGGCCGCCGAATTCGATGAACTTCTCACGGCGGAACGACATGCAGCCGGCGCCGCCGGCGCCCGAGGCAATGTGGATGCGGGCCTGATCGAGAAATTTCATGGGTGCAACCGATGTTTGTTCAAACGCGGCGACCGGGCCCGTTCAGGCCCAGGCCTCCTGCGTCGTGGGGGTAGGGACGCGGCCGGCGCCATGCTGCTGGCTCATCGGCAGGATGCGGCGATCGCGCAACGCGCCCCAGTCGTGGCGCGTCAGGCGGTAGCGCAGGCAATCATCGGCCACGGACGCGCCGACGCCAACAAAGCCGCACTTTTCCAGAACGTCGCGCGACGCGGCATTGTCGGCGCGCACGTCGGTTCCAAGTTCGTTGACCGACGTCAGCGCGAATGTCGCGTCGATGACGGCATGCGCCGCTTCCGTGCCGAGGCCCTTGCCCCAATGCGCCGGCGCGAGCGCGAATCCGATGTCGACGCCGCCATCCTCGAGGCTGGCGCTGATCAGGCCGACGGCCTCGCGCGTCGTCTTGAGCGTGATGGCGAGGGCGAGCTCGCGGCCTTCCGCGTTGGCGGCGCGGGCGGCCAGCACATAAGCCTCGGCGTCATGCGTCGGCATCGGGCGCGGGCCGCCGGCGTCGCCGGCCACCTGCGCCGAACCGGCGATGCGGCGGATGGCCGGCACGTCGGAAGAGCGCGGCCAGCGCAGCCACAAGCGTCTGGTTTCCAACGTGAACACGTCGTCGCGGGTCAAATCAGGGAACATGATCCCAGGCTCCAGTCCAGCAGGGCCGATCAAGGGCCCAAAATACGAAAGGGGACGGCGGCAACCCACCATCCCCGGATGCATCCTCTTGCGAGGTTTGCTGGACCTGGGAGCTTCGAGCCCTTGGCTGTCTGCTCCGAACGGGTCTCGAAAAAGAAGACCTGTCGTCCACCGGGGTTCTGGGCGCCGGCGGAGGTCTTCGTCATCGAGATCCCCGCCTGTTATTCCGCGGCTTGCGCGGCGTTCGGCACAACCGATACGTAAGCTCGGCCGTCGCGTTTCTTCGAGAACTCGACCTTGCCCGCCGTCAGGGCGAACAGGGTGTGGTCAACGCCGATGCCGACATTCGTGCCGGGATGCCACTTGGTGCCGCGCTGGCGAATGATGATGTTGCCGCTGATGACGGCTTCGCCACCGAACTTCTTGACGCCAAGACGGCGGCCGTCAGAGTCGCGGCCGTTGCGGGACGAGCCGCCTGCCTTCTTATGAGCCATTGTTCTGCTCCAAACTGCCCGCGAAGAGCGCTGGGCGCCTCCGCTGTAAAATCCTCAATTGCCGGGCATGATACCCGAATTTCGCCGCGGGGTGAACCCGCGAACCGACTTCAGGCTTTGCTGATGCCGGTGATGCGCACGACCGTCAGGTCCTGACGGTGGCCGCGCTTGCGCTTGGAGTTCTGGCGGCGGCGCTTCTTGAAGGAGATGACCTTGGGGCCGCGCGCCTGCTCGACGATCTCGGCGGTCACCGAGGCGCCGGCCACGAGGGGCGCGCCGAAGGTGGTCGCCTCGCCGTCGACGAGCATCAGCACGTCGTTGAAGGCGATCTTGTCGCCGGCGGCGCCGGCAAGGGTCATGACGGTAATCGTATCTTCGGCGGCCACGCGATATTGCTTGCCGCCGGTTTTGATGACTGCGAACATCGTTTTTCCTCGTGTTCATCCCGGCTCTGCGTGGCTTTGACGCCCCGACGGCCGACTTCTTTGCAGTTGCAAACCTGCGTGTGACGCTTCGATCCCCGCGCCCCGGGGAACCCGGCGCAAACGAAAAAGCGCGGCATTGCGGCCGCGTCGAAGCCCGGTTTCATTACAGAGCGCGCGCGCCAGTGTCAACAAAAAGCAATACAGGCAAAAGACGCAGCGCGGCGGGCTTTTCCAAGACATTTCGCCCCGGATGGCGATTGCCCGCTTGTCACTCCCGAAAACGCGTGCTATCCCGCCGCCGCACCACACGAAGCGGCCGCATCGCCGCCTATCGTTCGCGACCTGGAGAGGTGGCTGAGTGGTTGAAAGCACCGCACTCGAAATGCGGCATACGGGCAACTGTATCGGGGGTTCGAATCCCTCCCTCTCCGCCACCCGCCTCTAGCGGCCTCGCCAGCAAAACCTTTAAATCAGAATAAAATGAGCTGATGGCGTCGGCAGGGCTCAGCGCCGGCGTGCGTTGCGCCATCCGAGCGCTTTTGCCTGGGGTTAACGTCTGGATCGAAACAAGCGCGTTGCGAGACGCGGGGCTTCGATAGAGCCGGATGGCGGCTGTTCAGAAAAGACATATGAAAAGCCGGCCGCCGACGCTGCAGAACGTCGATCCCATGGTCATGCGATCGACGGGACTGAAGCGACGGCAAGCCGGCGAATGTCGCGCGCTTACTTCGCCGCCACGAGCGGGCACTCGCTGCCGGCGAGCGGCTGGAACGCTTCCTCGCCCTTCAGCGTCTGCACCCGCGTCATGACATCCCATTCGCCTTTCGAGTCCGCGGGCTTTTTCACCTGGAACAGGTGGAAGTCGCGCATGACGCGGCCATCGGCGCGGATCGCGATGTTCTTCGAGAAAAAATCATTGATCGGCGTGGCGCGCATCTTCGCCGCGACAATTTCCGAATTGCTCGTGCCCGCCGCCTTCACGGCGTTGAGGTAGTGCTTGACGGCGCTATAGACGCCGGCCTGCATGCCGTTGGGCATGGCCTTGCGCTTTTCGTAGAAGCGCTTCGCGAAGGCGCGGGTCTCGTCGTCATTGTCCCAGTAGAAGGCTTCGGCGAGATAGAGGCCCTGCGTCAGCTCCGGGCCGAGCGCACGAATTTCGTTGACGAATGCGACGAAGGCCGAGAGCGACTGGCCCCGCTGCACGACGCCGAATTCGGAGGCCTGCTTGATGAAGTTGACGAGATCCTGACCGGCGAGCGCGAGGCCGATATTCTTCGCCTTCGAGCTCTGGGCCTGCAGGATGTAGGACGAGAAATCCGGTGTGTTCAGCGGCGTGCGCACCGTGCCGAGAACCTTGCCGCCGGCCTCTTCCGCAAACTTGGCGCCGTCCCGCGCCAGATTGGCGCCAAAGGCGTAATCGGCGGCGACGAAGAAGATCGAGTCGTTGCCCGCGCGCACGGTCGCCGCGGCGATCGTCTTGGCAAGCGCGTAGGTGTTGTAGACCCAGTGGAACCCGGTCGGCGAACAGGCCTTGCCGGTCAGATCGTTGAGACCGGAGCCGGACGATATGTCGATGATCTTCTTGTCGCGCGCCAGATTGCGCACCGCAAGCGCGACGGACGAATTGCCGAGGCCCGTGATCATTTCGACGCCGTCGGACTCGATCCAGCGCCGCGCGATGCCCGAGGCGATATCGGCCTTGTTCTGATTGTCGCCGCTCAGCAGCTCGATCTTGCGGCCGAGCACGGTCGGGCCGAAATCCTCGATGGCGAGTTGCGCCGCAACGACCGATCCCGGCCCGGTGACGTCCTGATAGACGCCGGACATGTCGTCGATCACGGCGATGCGCAACGGTTTCGTCTCCTGCGCCGTCGCGGCGCAAGGGCCTGCCAGCGCCAGCGCGCAGGCGAGCAATGTGCGGATCATCATTGGCCTCCTCCCATTTGCCGTCCGCAACCAGCCGGAGTGGCCGATTGACAGCGGCTTTTCATTTTTATACGCATTGGTATAAACCAAGCAGTCAAACTGTCAATCGCCCTGCGGATGGTCGAACGACGTTCGGGCTTTGCCGCCGGGGACTCGGCCGCTTCGAGATGTGAGGGCGCAGCATGTCCAGCAAGGGAAAAGCCGCGATCGGGCCGGCGCGCATCGGCCTGCGCGGCAGCGTCGTGCGGAATCCCGAGCTGCGGGAAGAGCAGCGCCGCCACATATTGGACGCCGCCAGCCGGGTGTTTGCGCGCAAGGGCTATGCCGGCGCCACCATGGACGAGATCGCCGCCGAAATGGGCTGCAGCAAGGGCATTCTCTATTACCAGTTCCAGAGCAAGCAGGAACTGATCGTCGCGACGCGGCGCGAGACGTCGGGCGCCGCTGCACAAAGGCTGGAAGCGATCGCAGCGCTCGACCTGCCGGTCGAGCAGCGGATGGAGCTGGCGCTGCGCGACCTGATCGCCTCGAACTTCCACGAGCTTTCGCGCCACGTCATCAAGACGCCGGTGACGATGGGTCTCGACGAAACTCATGCCGCCGAAGTGCGCGTCATCGAGCGCCGCTACGAGAACGTCATGGTGGCGCTGCTCGAAGAGGGCATGCCGCAGGGCGTCTTCGTTTCCTGCAATCCGCACGTCATGGCCTTTACCTTGATCCGCGCCTGCCTCTCGCCCGCCTGGTGGTACCGCGAGGGCGGCGGCGCGACGGAAGGCGAAATCGCCGACACGGTGGCCGGGCTGCTCATGCGCGGCTTGAAGCCCGCCGCCGCCGGCTGAGGCGACAACAACAAGAACAAGAACAAGAACAAGAACAAACACGTCGGCGGCTGCATGGGCGCCGCTCCGGGAGGAAAGAGTGAAGACAATTCTGATCGCCAACAGGGGCGAGATCGCCATCCGCATCGCGCGCGCGGCGCATGAACTCGGCCTGCGGACGGTCGGCGTCCATGCGGGCGACGACGAGCCTTCGCTGCACACGCGCTATGTCGGCGAGGCGCATCGGCTGCCCGGCGAGGGCGCGGCCGCCTATCTCGACCAGGACGCGATCCTCGCGGTCGCGCGCGACACGGGCGCCGGGCTGATTCATCCAGGCTACGGCTTCCTGAGCGAGAATGCGGCGTTCGCGGCGCGCTGCGCCGAAGCCGGCGTCGTCTTCATCGGGCCGTCCGCCGATATCCTGAACCTGTTCGGCGACAAGATCAGCGCCCGCGGCGCGGCCCAGAGCATCGGCGTGCCGGTGACGCCCGGCACAAGCCGGCCGACGAGCCTTGAGGAGGCGCGCGACTTCATCGCCACGCATGGCGCCTCCATGCTCAAGGCGATCGCCGGCGGCGGCGGACGCGGCATGCGCGTCGTCCGTTCGCCCGACGAGATCGATGAGGCCTATGCGCGTTGCAGCTCCGAGGCGCGGCAGGCGTTTGGCAACGGCGATCTCTATGTGGAGAAGCTGGTGCCCGCGGCGCGTCACATCGAGGTGCAGATGGTCGGCGACGGCAGCGGCGCGGTCTGCCATTTGTGGGAGCGCGACTGCACCATCCAGCGCCGCCACCAGAAGATCATCGAGATCGCGCCGGCGCCGGCGCTGGACTCGCGCATGCGCGAGCGCATCCTCGACGCGTCGATGAACCTCGCGCGCCACGTGCGCTATTGCAGCCTCGGAACCTTCGAATTTCTCGTCGCCGGCGACGACTTCTGGTTCATGGAGGCCAATCCGCGCCTGCAGGTCGAGCACACCATCACCGAGGAAGTGACCGGCGTCGATCTGGTGCAGACCCAGATCCGCCTCGCGCTTGGCGCGCGCCTCGCCGAACTCGATCTCCTGTCGCCGCCGAGCCTGCGCGGCTTCGCCATTCAGGCGCGGGTCAATCTGGAAACGCTCCTGCCGGACGGAGCGCCCGGCCCCTGCGCCGGCCGGCTGACGGCCTATGCGCAGCCTTCCGGTCCGCATGTGCGCGTCGATGGCTACGGCTATGCCGGCTACACGACGAGCTTGCGCTACGATTCCCTGCTGGCCAAGGTCATAGCCCGCGGCCGCAGCTTCGATGGCGCGCGGACGAACGTCGCCAACGCCCTGCGCGAATTCCATATCGAAGGCGCCAGCACCAATATCCCGATCCTTCTGAGCATTCTGGATTTGCCGGCGGTCAAGGCCGCCCGATTTGATACGTCGCTGGTGGCGGAAAACCTCGCGACGCTGCTCGCCGCCGCGACGAAACAGGCGACCATCGCGCCGCCCGCCTCGGACCGCGAAGGGCCGCAAAGCGGCGCCAGCCAGAGCGTCGACCTCGGCGAAAGCGAGGAGGGCGTCGCCGTCGTCACTGCGCGCATGCATGGCACGGTCGTCGCGTTCAACGTCGCGCCCGGCGACACGGTTGCGGCGGGCGACGTGCTCATGGTGATCGAAGCCATGAAGATGGAGCATTCGGTGCGCGCGCCGGTTGCCGGCGCGATTTTCGCCGCTGCGGTGACGGCGGGCGATACGGTGATCGAAGGCGCGGGCCTCTTGAGCATCCGCATCGGCGATGGCGACGGCGCGGGCGCGGCGCGCGTCGCGGCGTCGGAAGATCTCGGCTGGACGAAGGAAATCGAGGACATCGCCCGGCGCAGGCAGCTCGCGCTCGGCATGGGCGGACCTGCCAAGCTCGCCCGCCAGAAGGCCGAAGGCAAGCTGAACGTCCGGGAGCGCCTCGACGCGCTGCTCGACCCCGGCAGCTTCAGCGAGATCGCCGCGTTGACGGCGTTTGTCAATTACGACGACGACGGAGCGCTCGAATCCCTGTCGCCCGTCAACTTCGTCGCCGGAACCGGCAAGCTCGACGGCCGCAAGGTGGTGATCGGCGCCGACGATTTCACCTTGCGCGCCGGCTCCGGCGATGCGGCGATCCACGAGAAGCAGATTTTCGCCGAAGACTATGCGCGCCAGATGCGCCTGCCGATGATCCGCCTTCTCGACGGGGCGAGCGGCGGCGGCAGCGTCAAGATGGCGATGGAACAAGGGTTCCACTATCTGCCCGTCAATCCCGGCTGGGAGGCGGTGACGGAAAACCTGTCGCTCGTGCCCGTGGTGTCCGCCTGCCTCGGTCCGACCGTCGGCCTCGGCGCGGCGCGCTTCGTCATGGCGCATTTCGGCCTGATCGTCGAAGGGCTCGGACAGATCTTCACCGCCGGTCCGCCGATCGTCCTGTCCGCGACGCGCGAAGATCTGACCAAGGAAGAACTCGGCGGCGCAGCGGTCCACCGCAACAATGGCATGGTCGAGCGCTTCGTTCGCAGCGAGGCGGAAGCCTTCGACGTCATCCGCCGCTTTTTGTCCTATCTGCCGACCAGCGTCTTCGCCGTGCCGCCGGTGGTCGCCTGCTCCGACCCCTGCGATCGACGCGACGAACGTCTTGTCTCGGCGGTTCCGCGCAACGAGCGCCAGCCTTACGAAATCGCGCCGATTCTGGAGGCGGTGTTCGATACGGGCTCCATCTTCCCCTTCGCCGAATATGGCGGCTCGACGATCACGGCGCTGGCGCGGCTCGACGGTCATCCGGTTGGCGTCATCACCACCGACCCGATGAAGGGCGCGACCATGACCGTCGAAGGCGCCATGGCCGTCACGCGTCTGGTCGATCTGTGCGAGACCTTTCACCTGCCGATCGTCAGCCTGACGGATCAGGCCGGCATGTCGATCGGTTCGGTCGCCGAGCGGCTCGGCACCATTCGTCACGGCGCCCGCGCCATCACCGCCGTCTATCAGGCGCGCGTGCCGCAGGCCGAACTGGTGCTGCGGCGCGTCTTCGGCGTCGGCGGCGCGGGCGCGGTCAACCGTCACCGTGCCAACCGGAGCTGGTGTTGGCCCTCCGGCGTCTGGGGCTCGCTGCCGGCGCAAGGCGGCATCGAGGCCGCCTTTCGCGCCGATCTGGCCAAGGTTCCTGACCGCGAGGCGGCGATCGCGCGCATCGCCCGCGAACTGGAGCGCATCGGCTCGCCCTTCCGAACGGCCGAGCGCTTTGGCGTGCAGGATCTCATCGACCCGCGCGAGAGCCGCGCGCTGCTGTGCGATTGGGTGAAGGACGCCTATCGCCTGCTGCCCGAACTCCTCGGCCCGCCCTCATTCGGCACGCGCCCCTGAACGATATCCGGGAGGAACAACAATGAACGAACGCGAGCTGACCAAGCTTCTGCAGGCCGATGGCGAGATCATCACGGAGCGCCTCGACCATTGGGCCGCCACCGCCGGCGACCGCACCTTCTTCTACTACGGCGAGGACGACATCGCCCTCAGCTACGCCGAGTTCAAGCGTCAGGCGGATGCGATGGCCGGCAACCTTGCCCGCCTCGGCATCGAGAAAGGCGATCGCGTCAGCGTGTTCGTCAAGAACTCGCTGACCAGCACGCTGCTGATGTTCGGCATCTGGAAGGCCGGCGCGATCTATTGCCCGGTCAATTATCTCTATGCCGGCCGCCTCCTGACCTATCAGCTCAACGACACGGCGCCGAAACTGATCATCACCGACGGCGGCTTGCTGCCCGCTCTCAACGACGTGCTCGACGACGTCGCGGTCAGGCCGGCCGTCATCGTCTACAGCCCCGCGCCTGGCGATCATGACTATATCGACGCGCCGCCGGCTCTGCGCGCCGGCTACGACGAGATCGCCTGGGCCGAACTGGTCAAGCCGGCGCAGGCGCCCGACGTCGCCGTGACGTTCGACGATCCCGCCAATCTCATCTACACGTCGGGCACGACAGGCCCGTCCAAGGGCGTGGTGCAACCCTACCGCTGGATGGCGCAATACACGTTCACCCTGCGGGCGTTGAACTGCGCCGACGACGTGATCTACAACGACCTGCCCCTGTATCATGTCGGCGGCGCCATCGCGAACATCTGCCGCGCGGCATGGGTCGGCTGCGAAATCGCGGTGTGGAACCGCTTCAGCCCGGAAGCCTTTTGGGACCGCATCGCGCTTCGGCGCGTCACCACGGCGATCCTGCTGGACGTCATGATCCCCTGGCTGAGCAAGGCGACGCCGTCCGAGAACGACAAGCGCAACACGCTCAACAAGGTGCACATGCAGCCGCTGCCGCTGCAGCATCACGAATTCTCCACGTGTTTCGGCGTCGACTTCGTCACCGCGGGCTTCGGCCAAACGGAATCCGGCGTCGGCGTCGCCATCGTGCTGGAGGAGACAAGGCAGGGCGAAGGAACGCCCGACGATCTCTATCGCGGCTACACGCACAGCCAGGCGTTCGAGGCGGCTGAGCGCCACGGCATCCCGGTGCTGGCCGGCGCTGAAGCCAGTCGCAAGGGGCTGATGGGCGTTCCGGCCATTTTCGCCGACGTCTCCGTGCGCGACGATCTGGACGAGGAATGCGAAGACGAGGCGGCAGGCCATCTGTGCCTGCGCCCGCGCCTGCCGGGCGTGTTCTTCCACGCCTATCTCGGCAAGCCGGAAGCCACGGTGAAGGCCTTCCGCAATCTTTGGTTCCACACGGGCGACGCGGCTTTGCGCGGCAAGGACGGCATGTATTACTACGTCGACCGCCTCGGCGATCGCATCCGCGTGCGCGGCGAGAACCTGTCGTCCTTCCAGGTTGAGGACATGCTCAATCAGCATCCCGCCGTGCAGATGAGCGCCGCCGTCGCCATCCCCAGCGACGAAGGCGACGAGGACCAGATCGTCGCCTTTGTCGTGCCGGTCCCCGGCATGCCGATATCCGAAGACGAAATCCACGCCCACGCGTCGCAGACCATGCCCAAATACATGCGTCCGCGCATCATGCGGATCGTCGACGACCTGCCGCGAACGCCGACCAGCAAAGTGGAGAAGTACAAGCTCCGCCAGATCGCCATGAATGAGATGGGCGGAGGCCACGGCGGCGAGGCCTAGAATCCGGAACCAAGGTAAGGCGCGCCTGTCGCGAAAGGCTGAGCGCGATCGTCGCGGACGCCGGACGTGAGAGGCGCGCCTCCTGCAAGCGGAAGCGCGGAGCAGTGGGCTTGCTTTCGGCGTGCGGTCAACTTCTTGCGCGGGGGGCCGAACGCCGCCAAGGCGGGCTGGACGGCGCAAAGCCGAGCCGTTTCCCTGATCAGGCGACGCCGGAAAAGGGAGCATGAACGCACAGGAACGACAAGGGGTCGGGTCGATCTGCGCCGGGGCCAGGGCGATGAACAAAGGCCGCCACGCCGTCGAAATCAATCGCACCATCGTCGATGCGACCAATCGCATGGAAAATCTGCGCGGCGGTCCGACGGGCGGGCGCTGAGCGTCAGCGGGGACGGTGTGCGCCGCCCCCGGTCCTCGCCGAAGGGGGAAGCGTCTGCGGCGGACGGGCTTTGCCGCGTTTGAGGCCGCGGCAAGCGCTGTGGCCCCGCGACGTTACGCGACCTCGTCCTGACCTTCGGGGGCGCCTTCGTCCAGGCGCTTCATGTTTTCCAGCAGCTTCAGCAGATAATGCAGCAGGTGCGCCGAGTCGTTGATCGAAAAATCGGCGAGGATCTGCTCGTAATAGGCGCGGATCTTGGGCTGCGCCCGCACCTGCCAGATCTCGCGGCCCGTTTCCGTCATCGTCACGATTCTGGATCGCCGGTCGCGCGTGTCCGGATCGATCGAGATGTGTCCGTCGCGCTCCATGCGGCCGAGAAGGCCGGCAAGGTTCTGGCGCGACACCATCAGGTATCTGGCCAGGTCGCCGATGCTCACGCCGCTTTGCGCCCGCTTGCGGGAGAGCGCCCCCAGCACCGCCCATTGCTGCGTCGTCAGGCCCTCGGCCTCCACCGCCCGGCTGCCGGTTTTATGCAACATATTGGCGCATTGATATAATCTGAATAGCAACCTATTGGCCAATTCGAGCTTTGTCGCCGAGGCGGCCGGGGCGGCCGCATACGCTTTGTAGCCCGTTATATTGTTCATTTCACCCTCTTGCGCCCATTTGGCGGTTCTGCTAAATATGCAAACACATTGGCATATATAAAGCGCCGTTGCGGTTCATAGTGTCTTAATTCCGCAGCGACGGCAATCTCGAAAGCGGCAAGGAGGAGCGGTTATGGAGCGTTTTGACGGCAAGACGGTCGTGGTGACGGGCGGTGGCGGCGGCATCGGCGGGGCGACCTGCCGCAGGCTGGCCGGTGAGGGCGCCAAGGTCGCCGTCTATGACCTCAATCTGGAGGCGGCCGAGAAGGTCGCGGCCGACATTCGCGCCGCCGGCGGCGTCGCCGAGGCGTTCCGCTGCGACATCGCTGACCGCGCCAGCGTCGACGCCGCCGTCGCGGCGACCGAGGCCAAGCTCGGTCCGGTCGACGTGCTGGTCAACAATGCCGGCTGGGACATTTTCAAGCCGTTCTCCAAGACCGAGGCGGCGGAGTGGGAAAAGCTCATCGCCATCAACCTGATCGGCGCGCTCAACATGCATCACGCGATCCTGCCGGGCATGGTCGCGCGCAAATACGGCCGCATCGTCAATATCGCGTCTGACGCGGCGCGCGTCGGCTCGTCGGGCGAGGCGGTCTACGCCGCCTGCAAGGGCGGCCTCGTCGCCTTCACCAAGACGATCGCGCGCGAACATGCGCGCCACAACATCACCGCCAACGTCATCTGCCCCGGCCCGACCGATACGGCGCTGCTGGCGGGCGTCGCCGCCGGCGCCGCCAATCCCGAGAAGCTGGTCGAGGCCTTCACCAAGGCCATTCCGCTCGGCCGTCTCGGCCAGCCGAACGATCTCGCCGGAGCCATCGCCTACATGGGCAGCGACGACGCGTCCTTCGTCACCGGCCAGGTGCTGAGCGTGTCCGGCGGCCTGACGATGAACGGTTGAGCCAAATCATCATAACAGGAGGAAATCCAATGCAGTTTCAGGACCTTCTCTACGAAGTTCGCAATGGCGTCGCGTGGATCATCATCAACCGCGCCGACAAGATGAACGCCTTTCGCGGCACGACCTGCGATGAGCTGATCAAGGCGCTCTACAAGGCCGGCTACGACAAGGACGTCGGCTGCATCGTGCTCGCCGGCGCCGGCGACCGCGCCTTCTGCACCGGCGGCGACCAGTCGGCCCATGACGGCAATTACGACGGCCGCGGCACGATCGGCCTGCCGATGGAAGAATTGCACACCGCGATCCGCGACGTGCCCAAGCCGGTGATCGCCCGCGTGCAGGGCTTCGCCATCGGCGGCGGCAACGTGCTGGCGACGATCTGCGACCTGACGATCTGCTCGGAAAAGGCGATCTTCGGCCAGGTCGGCCCGAAGATGGGTTCGGTCGATCCGGGCTATGGCACGGCCTTCCTCGCTCGCGTCGTCGGCGAGAAGAAGGCGCGCGAGATCTGGTACATGTGCCGCCGCTATTCCGGCAAGGAAGCCGAGGCGATGGGGCTGGCCAACCTGTGCGTGCCGCACGACCAGCTCGACGCCGAAGTGCAGAAGTGGGGCGAGGAATTGTGCGAGCGCAGCCCGACGGCGCTGGCCATCGCCAAACGCAGCTTCAACATGGACACGGCGCATCAGGCCGGAATCGCCGGTCTGGGGATGTATGCGCTGAAGCTTTACTACGACACCGAGGAATCGCGCGAGGGCGTCAAGGCGCTCGGCGAGAAGCGCAAGCCCGAATTCCGCAAATACGTCAAGTAACGCGCAATCCAGCCCGCAAAGACAGCGCGCCGGGACGCTCCCGGCGCGCCAAGAAACCAGCCAGGGAGGCAGATAGTGAATCCTTATCTCGACGATGATCTCATTGCGCTCGGCGATCAGGCCCGACGCTTCGCCACTGACCGCGTCGCGCCCGGCTTTCAGGAGCGCGACCGCACGCGCGTCCTCGATCGCGGCCTGATGAAGGAAATGGGCGAGATGGGCTTCATCGCGCCGGAGCTTCCGGAAGAATTCGGCGGCCTCGGTCTGGGCTGTCTCGCCGCTGGCGTCATTCACGAAGAGATCGCGCGCGCCGATCTGTCGATTTCCTACATCAATCTTCTGGCGTCGCTGAACGGGCAGATCCTGTCGCATCACGGCAAGCCCGAGATCGTCAAGCCTTGGCTGGCGAAGCTGACGGCCGGCGAGGCGCTGTTCGCCATCGCCCTGACCGAGCCGCGCGGCGGGTCTGACGCCGCCAACCTGCGCCTCAAGATCGAGCGCGACGGCGATTTCTACATTCTCAACGGCGAGAAGACGTCGATCTCCGCCGCCGATCAGGCCGACGCCACCGTGGTCTTCGGCCGCACGGGCTCGGTCGAATCCGGCGCGCATGGCGTGACCGCGCTGCTCGTGCCGATGGATCTGCCGGGCGTCACCCGCAGCCGGTTCGATTGCCATGGCCAGCGCGCCATCGGCCGCGGCTCCTTGTTCTTCGAGAACGTGCGCGTGCCTGTCTCGCATCGCCTCGGCGACGAGAACAAGGGCTTCGTGCAGGTGATGCAGGGCTTCGATTTCTCGCGCGCCCTGATCGGCCTGCAGGTGCTCGCCGTGGCGCGCGTCGCGCTCGACGAGACCTGGGAATATGTGGCGCAGCGCCAGGCCTTCGGCAAGCCGCTGTCGTCGTTCCAGGGCGTGTCGCATCCGCTCGCCGATTATGACACGCAGGTCGAGGCCGGCCGTCTGCTCTGTCTGCAGGCGCTGTGGCTGAAGGACAAGGGCGCGCCGCACAGCGCCGAGGCGGCGATGTGCAAATGGTGGGCGCCCAAGCTCGCCTATGACGCCATTCACCAATGCCTGCTGATGCACGGACATGGCGGCTACGACCGCGGCCCGATGGAGCAGCGCCTGCGCGACGTGCTCGGCTTCCAGATCGGCGACGGGACGGCGCAGATCATGAAGACGATCATCGCCCGCACGCGGGCCGGACGCGGCGCAGTGCCGGCCTGAGCCGGCGGCTGCTGCAGAAACAACAAATACTCTGGGAGGGGTACGAGATGGAATTTGACGCAATATTGCTGGCGCCGCGCCGCGCGGCCAGCGTCGCGCAGGGCTTCTGGCACGACCGCACGATCAACGACGATCTGGACGCCTGCCTCGCGGCATGTCCGGACAAGCTGGCGCTGACGGCCGTTCGCATCGATTCGGGCGAGGTTCGCCGTTTCACCTATCGCGAGCTGGCGCAGCTTGCCGACCGCATCGCCGTCGGCCTGTCGCGTCTCGGCGTCGGCCGCAACGACGTCGTCGCCATGCAATTGCCGAACTGGTGGCAGTTCAGCCTGCTCTATCTCGCCTGCTCGCGCATCGGCGCGGTGCTCAACCCGCTGATGCCGATCTTCCGCGAACGCGAACTTTCGTTCATGCTCAAGCATGGCGAGGCGAAGGTTCTGGTGGTGCCGAAAACCTTCCGGCATTTCGACCACGAGGCCATGGCCCGCGGCCTGCAGCCGAGCCTGCCGTCGCTGCAGCGCATCGTCGTCATCGGCGGCGACGGCCCCGACGATTTCGACGCGCTGCTGACGATTCCGGCGTGGGAGAAGGAGCCGGACGCGCAGGCCATTCTCACCGGCGCCCGGCCGGGCCCGGACGACATCACGCAATTGATCTACACGTCGGGCACGACCGGCGAGCCGAAGGGCGTGATGCACAGCGCCAACACGCTGATGGCGAACATCGTGCCCTATGCGGAACGCCTGCGCCTGGGCGGCGACGACGTCGTGCTGATGGCCTCGCCGATGGC